>Ga0123355_10006663_pt1 | contig 17166 bp, 20 predicted proteins | sample TergutEmb28metaG_3_FD_89872 | JGI IMG/M metagenome (GOLD analysis project Ga0123355, IMG submission 89872) | Embiratermes neotenicus P1 segment gut microbial communities from Petit-Saut dam, French Guiana - Emb289 P1 | ecosystem: Host-associated > Arthropoda: Insects > Digestive system > Gut ...
CATGAAAGCCCATGTAAAAGATATCTCCAACATGAAAGAAGTCGAAAAATATTTCGTAAAAGTTCTAAAAGGCGAAGCAAACGACGGAAGCGGTCTGATATATGGTCTTGGTCACGCAATTTATACGGTGTCTGACCCAAGAGCTGTGATTTTGAAAAAAATCGCAAGAGATCTTGCAGAAGATAAAGGGCTACTTGACGAATTTATGGTATATGATTATATCGAAAAAAGTGCTCCTGATTTGTACAGAGATATCAAAGGTACAAATACGCCACTACCTGCAAATGTAGACCTTTATTCAGGATTCGTCTACAGTGCATTAAATATACCGCTTGATATAGCGACACCACTATTCGCAATGGCAAGACTTTCGGGCTGGTGTGCTCACCGTATGGAAGAAATCGTTGCAGGCAAAAAACTTATCCGCCCTGCATATATATGCGTACAGCCACCACAAGAATATACTCCTATGGATAAGAGGAAATAGAGATTTAGTAAATTGATTTTTAATTGTGTCGCCAATGGCGACACAATTTGTCTACCATAATCAGCTCACTATTGACAATGAAAATTGACAAAAAGAAAGCCAAGTTCGCGAACTTGGCTTTCTCTGACCCGTAAAGGGTAGTGCTTTTTTATAAGACTCGCAAAGAGTGTTGTCAAGAATATCCTAACTCGATTCTCCTTCACTTTGAAGCATGTGAAGTATCTTGTACCCTTCTGCTTCTAGTGTCTTTTGAAGTTCTTCTGTATCTAGTGCGTTAAATCGAATTACTACATCACAGACTGGTGAACTTCCGCCATATACTGCTATATGCGAAATGTTGTACTTAAACGCATGGAAAATTCCTGTCACTTTTGCAAGCACTCCTGGTTCATTTCTCGCTTCTATCGTAATACGCGTTCCTGCATCACGAAATCCCATAAGGTCTAAGAACGCATCGAAGATATCGCTTTGCGTTATGATGCCCTCTAATTCTCCTCCATTGCTAACAACAGGAAGTGAACTTATCTTATTTGCTCTCATAAGAAGAGCAGCATCTTCTAAAAGTGCATCTGGTGCAATTGTGAAAAGTTTTTTCGTCATTGCTTTGCCAACTGTCAATTTTCTCAAAAGATAGTTTATCTCAAATATGCTCAAAGTTGAGGCTTCACTTGGAGAAACTTTTTGAATATCTCCTCCAGTAATAATTCCTTCAAGGCGTTTTCCATCTTCACCAACTACAGGAACTCGTTTGAGTCCTTTTTCACGCATTAAATCTATAGCTTCCGCTAAAGGAGCGTTTGATTTGATTGTAAACGGATTTGCCGTCATTCGATTTTTTACATACATTTCTTATCCTCCTAAGTATGCACGCCTCACCGCTTCATCATCAAGCAGATCCTTTGCAGGTGCCGATGCGACGATTTTTCCTGTTTCTAGAACGTAACCTCTGTGTGCTACAGAAAGTGCCATACGTGCGTTTTGCTCAACCAAAAGTATTGTTACACCTAATTCATTAAGTTCTTTTATTATGTCAAAGATTTGCTCAACTAGTAGCGGTGCCAGACCCATTGACGGTTCGTCAAGCATTAGAAGTGTAGGTTCAGTCATGAGTGCACGACCTATCGCAAGCATTTGTTGTTCTCCACCTGATAGCGTTCCTCCAAGCTGTTTCCTACGCTCTTTAAGCCTTGGGAAGCGTGTAAATACGTCCTCTAGCTTTTCTTCCATCTTTACTTTGTCATGTATATAGTTGCCCATTTCAAGGTTTTGCTGGACACTCATTCTCAAAAATATACGCCTGCCCTCTGGAACTTGAACAAGCCCTTGCTTTACGATGTTTTGTGGAGCAACATTTCCTAAATCAGAATCCAAAAACGTTATATTACCTGTTTTGCTTCTAAGTAGACCTGATATTGTCTTAAGAATCGTACTTTTTCCTGCTCCATTCGCTCCGATGAGCGTAACGATTTCGCCTTTTTTTACATCAAACGAAACATCGTGAATGGCGTGGATATTGCCATAAAATACATTTATACCTGATACTGTCAACATATGCTCACTCCCTTTCTTTTCCGAGATATGCTTCAATAACTTGTGGGTTACTGCGAATCTCCTCAGGATTGCCTCTAGCAATAACACGACCGTAATTTAAAACGGTGATATCCTCGCAAATATTCATTACAAGGTGCATGTCATGCTCGATGAGCAAAATTGCAATATTAAATTTGTCACGAATCTGCCTAATTGTTTCCATAAGCTCGCCAGTTTCAGACGGGTTCATACCTGCTGCCGGTTCATCAAGCAACAAAATTACTGGATTTGTAGCAAGTGCTCTGACAATTTCAAGTCTTCTTTGCGAACCATATGGAAGCGAATCTGCTCTCCTGTTCGCATCGTCTTGCATGTTAAATATTGAAAGCAAATCAAGTGCTCTTTCTCTTGCAAGTCGCTCCTGCTTCCAATATCTTGGAATTCTTAAAATAGAACCTGCAAGTGTGTAGTTCATTTCGTTGTGCAGACCAACCAATACATTTTCCAAAACTGTTAGTTGCTTAAAAAGTCTAATGTTCTGAAATGTACGTCCGATACCTGCTTTATTTGCATTTGCAGTATTCATGCCTTTTGTATTTTCCCCATTTAGGAAAATCTCTCCACGAGTGGGTTTGTAAACTTTTGTTAAAAGGTTAAATACTGTTGTTTTTCCTGCTCCGTTGGGGCCTATAAGCCCTGCGATTTCATTGTTTGAAACGGTCAAGTTAAAATCATCTACAGCTGTTAGTCCGCCGAAGTCAATTCCAAGACCTTTACATTCCAAGATCGGAGTCTTGCTTACGTTAGCCTCTGTCATCTAAGCTACTCCCCCTTTCTTGTTTTTGTTAAACAGTCTGCCACCTGCTTTTTCTAAAAGATGGCTAAGTGAGAAGTCATATGTTCCCATCAGACCAGACGGTTTAAATATCATAACGATAATAAGCATGAGGGCATATATTATTAACCTAAATTGGTTAAGACCTTGCATGATTAGTGGTAGCGCAGTAAGCACTGTAGCTGCGACGATTGAGCCAAGCATCGAACCCATTCCACCCAAAACGACCATAACAAGTACGTTTATGGATTTCATAAAGTCAAACGGCCCCGGAACGAGCATTCCTAGTGTTCCTGCATAAAAAGCGCCTGCAACTCCTGCGAAGAACGCAGCAAGGCTAAACGCCATAACTTTGTAATATGTGGTTTTTATACCGCATGCTTCTGCTGCAATTTCATTTTCACGAATCGATAATATCGCTCTACCGTGGCGAGATTTCATCATCATGTGGATAATTATGCACGTTATTATAACGCATGAGTACAAAAGTAAAAAGTTTGTATGTCTTGGGATATTCATAAGACCCGGAGTTCCACCTGTAATATTTGGTAAATTGATAATTACAACACGAATCATTTCACCAAAACCTAGTGTCATGATTGCAATATAGTCACCTTTAAGTCTAAGTGCTGGTATTCCGATAACGACACCAAATATAGCGGCCATAATTCCAGCTACTATAATTCCCACTACTATGGATGGTACTTCCGGAAGAAGACCGCTTCTCCAGAAAATCGCCGCAGAGTATGCACCTACAGCCATAAACCCAGCATGCCCAAGTGGCAACTGACCGAGATATCCTGCAGCTATGTTAAGTGATACTGCAAGTATTATAAATATTCCAACTTCAATTACAATCGAACCTTGTGCCCTTGTAAGCATTCCTGATGTCATTATTTGGTTTCCTACAATCAAGAAAATAATCATCAATGACAAATTTATTGCATATCGTGCAGGCATAGGTATTCGGAACTCGTTCATAGCAACTCCCTTAAAATTTTGATTAGTTCATAAAATTATTAATTCAACTTAATTTTGTCATTGCGGGCTTGACCCGCAATCTATATTAGTTATACTTTTTCTGACATTGTTTGTCCCATAAATCCTGTAGGTTTAACAAGTAGCACAACGATAAGTATTAAGAATACTATACCGTCTGTCCACGTAGAAAGTCCCACCGAATTGACAAGCACTTCAAACAATCCTATTGCAAATCCTCCGACCATCGCACCTGGCATCGATCCGATACCGCCAAGAACTGCCGCAACAAAGGCTTTTAGCCCTGGAAGTGCACCCATCATAGGGCTAACTATCGGAAACCTTACGACATATAATATGGCACCAATACCGGCAAGCCCTGCACCTATCGCAAACGTAAAAGTTATTATGCTTTTAACGTTGATACCCATAAGCTGTGCTGCTCCTGTGTCTTCGGAGACTGCAAGCATTGCTTGTCCTGTTTTTGTTTTATTAATAAGTAGCGTAAGCCCTGCCATCGAGGCGACAGCAGTAATAATCGTCACAATTGATGCTAGACTTACATTTACACCTCCAACGGAATACATTATGAGCGGTATTATCTGAGTTGCAGGGAAAGGGTGAACGTTTGCTGTAAATATCAGTTGTGCCAAATTTTGAAGCAGCATTGATACGCCGATTGCCGCTATAAGAAGCGATAAACGTGGCGCAGTCGGACCCTGCGGAACATAGGCAAGCCTGTAAATCATTACTGCAAGAAACGCACAACCAACAACAGCCATTATGACTGCTCCCATAGGATGTATTCCTGCTGCAATAATTACCAAAGCTATATAGCCACCAACCATGATTACGTCACCGTGAGCAAAGTTAAGTAGCTTGATAATTCCGTAAACCATATTGTAGCCAAGTGCTATAAGCGCATATATTGAACCAAGCTGTAGCCCGTTAAAAAGCTGTGCAAAAAATAGCATTACATTTATCCTTTCATCATGAACGTAGGCTCAATTTGAAACTGAGCCTACGAACCAAATCTTGTCAGTTTTAGAAGTTGCCCCAGAATCTAGGTGCTCCACCTTCTATTTCAACGATAACAGCAGTCTTAATTGGATTGTTATATCTGTCATAAGTGATATGTCCTGTAACTCCTGTTAAGTTAGTTGCTGCCATAGCATTTATGATAGCTGTACGGTATTCGTCTGAACCTTGAACGTAATCTGTAGTTCTTTCAACTTGCTCGATTGCTGCGAAAAGAATCATAGCCGCATCGTAACCTTGAGCTGAGAACATGTTTGGCTGATGACCCCATCTTTGCTGGAATCTTCCAATAAACTCTTGAACCATCGGAGTTTCATCTTCTACTGAGAAGCCACTCATATAGAACGAACCTTCAAGTGTTGATAGGTCATCCATTGCATCTGCAATTCCATCCCAACCGTCAGGACCTAGTAGTGTAGACTGAACACCAACGCTTGCTGCTTGTGGTGCCATTAGTGCAATAATACTGAAGTAATCTGGAATAAACAGAACATCCGGATTCATATTTGCAATAATTGTTAACTGGCTTGTAAAGTCAACTGCATCAACTCCGTATGATTGAACCGTAACAACTTCAAGACCTATCTCTGCTGCTCTTGCAACGAAAGCTTCTTGTAGACCGATTGAATAGTCAACTCCTGTATTAACCATAACTGCAGCTGTTTCTGCACCTAGAACATCTCTAGCGAATTCAGCCATTTTTTGACCTTGGAACGGGTCAATGAAACATGCACGGAACATGTTTGTGAAAACAATTCCTTCTTCTGCATTGTATGTAACACCTGCGTGTGTTGCAGAAGCAGTAATCATAGGCATGTTATCTTGGAAAGCTTGTGGTACAACTGCCATAGTAGGACCTGATGTTACTCCACCGATAATAGCAGTAACGCCTTGGTCAAGTAACCAGTTATATCCTGTTAGGGCTCTAAGCGAATCGTGCTCATCATCCCACTCAAAAACTTCTATAAGTCTGCCATTAATTCCACCTGCGGCATTACGCTGCTCGATGTATAATGTCGCGCCTTCGCGTACAGCAATACCAAAATGTGCAACTGCACCTGTGTATGGTCCAAACATACCAATTCTGATAGTTTCGCCATCATCTGTAGCTTCACCGCCACCGCCATTGCCTGTAGCAGCTCCGCCGCCATCGTCGCCATTACCGCAAGCGGTAAAAGCAAACACCATAGCAAAAGCTACGATTACTACTAATATTGTTCTTAGTTTTCTTGATTTCATTGGTTTTTCCTCCTCGAGAATTTATTCTCAAACTTATTTAATCTTGCTATTCTTTTGTTGACATGCCCTACATTCTAGCATGTTTTTTGGTATTTGTCAACAACTCACGTCTCAGTTCTATTACTTGAATAAACTCGTCTTAAATTAAACCTAATTCATTTAGGAATTCACTCGCTACATCTGCTGGAGTTCTGTTGTTTATAGCAACTTCGTAGTTTAGCTGTTGCATACGGTCATCAGTAAGCCTACCTGCAAGCAGGTCAAGTATATCGTTTAGTTCTGGAAATCTTTCCAGTGTTTCAGCCAGAATTACAGGAGCTGCCTGATATGCAGGAAATGCTCCTAGGTTGTCATCAAGTATTACCATATCATGGCTTAGAAGATGTGCATCTGTAGCATAAACCATGATTGCATCTAACGAACCTTGAACTATTGCATCATATAGAAGCGACTGGTCCATTCTAAGCGACTCGATGAAGTTTATACCATAAACTTCAACCATGTTAGGATATCCATCAAGGTCACGAGTGAAGAATATGTGGTTTCCACCAAAACGTATATCTTCGCTTATTGCCGCAAGATCGCTAAGTGTAGAAAGTCCATATGCCTCTGCTTTTTCTCTAAGTACTCCAATAGCAAAAGTATTGTTGATTCCTATAGAATTGAACATTACTACGCCATAATCTGCATAAAGTCCTGCAACAGCAGTTCTAAAAATTTCCTCAGTTGTAACGTCTACGAAATCAAGTCTCATGATTTCATTGAATACAGTTCCTGAATACTCAGGGTAAAGATGTACTTCACCGTTCATAAGTGCAGGGAAAATAACAGGAGTTCCCCCTAAGTTCATGCGACGTTCAACGTTAATGTCAGTGTGATGTTCGATTAACTGTGCGTACATCTCCGCAAGTACAATGTTTTCTGTAAACTGTTTAGAGCCAACAATTATAGTGTTTTCATCTGTGCCGCCACCGCAGCCAACTAGCACACCTGCCATCATCATGGCAATTAATAGAATAATTAATACTTTTTTCATTTCAAATCCTCTTTTCTTTCTTCTGCATTCTTTATATATGCAATATATATTATCTATATCAATCCCAATTCTTGAAGGAATTCACGTGCAACATCTGCAGGATTTCTGTTGTTAATATCAACTTCGTAATTTAATTCTTGCATACGAACGTCTGTAATTCTATTTTCTAGTAGGTTAAGTACTTCTCTTAGCTCGGGAAAGCTGTTGAGAACGTCGTTTCTTGCTATCACAGATGCGTGATATGCAGGGAACATTCCAAGGTTATCTTCAAGCACAACCATGTCATGAACTTTAAGTTGCGAGTCTGTCGAAAAAACTTCGATTACGTCAAGCTGTCCTTGTGCCAGTGCATCATACAAAAGTGCTCTGTCCATCCTTAGTTCTTCGGCAAAAGCCATTTCGTAAACTTCAATCATTCGCGGAAATCCGTCTGAACGAGTAAAGAACAGGTGATGTGCAGCAAAACGTAAATCGCCACTTACTTCCGCCAGATCACTCATAGTAACAATTCCAAGTTCTTCTGCTTTGTTGCGAAGCATCGCAACAGCAAATGTGTTATTGATGCCGATAGGTCCAAACATCGTAATTTCATACTCTGCGTAAAGCCCCTCTGTTGCGATTCTGAATATTTCGTCAGAATCAATGCCTTCAAATTCATGCCTTAAAAGTTCATTAAATGCAGTTCCTGAATATTCAGGGTAGATGTCCACTTCACCACTCATCAGAGCAGAAAAAATTACAGTAGTTCCACCCAAATTGAGCCTGCGTTCCACATTAATATCTGTAAAGTTTTCAATAAGCTGTGCATACATTTCTGCCAGTAAGATGTTTTCGGTGAATTGCTTTGAGCCAATCGTAACACTGTTTTCATCTGTGTCGCCACCACAGCCAACTAGCACACCTGCCATCATCATAACCGTCAATAAAACGCATATTATTTTTTTCATTCTTTAATCCCCTTTCAACCTTTTTTATGTTTATGTTGTTTTGTGTGATTTTTTTACCCAAATTTTTTCCAGACGTGTCAAAACTATATCGAAAAACACTGCAAGTAGTGAAACCGGAATAGCTCCTGATAACATCATCATCGTATTTCGTGTTTGGATTCCTCTCCAAACTAACATTCCAAGCCCGCCTGCTCCGATAAGAACTCCGGTCGTAGCAATTCCAAGCCCTGTAATTATCGCAAGCCTGATGCCTGACAGCACAAGCGGCATTGCAATAGGAAGTTGTACCATTCTGTATAACTGGAATCCTGTCATACCTATACCTTGTCCAGCTCTTAAAATTCCTGCATCTACATTTTTGATACCTGTATGTGTATTACGCACAATCGGAAACAGCGAATACAAGAATATCGTAGCAATTACTGTGTTGTTGTTAAGCCCAAATATAAGCATCAGGAAAGTGAACATCGCAAGCACCGGAACTGTCTGTATTACGTCAACGAACGCAAATACAAATCTTGATGTCTTTGGCGTTTTGACCATAACCGACCCAAGTGGTACACCCACAACCGTGCCTATAAGTACTCCTAAAAACGTAATCTGCAAATGAACTGCAACTGCTGGAAGGATTTGTGCCATCATATTATTTACTCCCCCTTCCGCCTTGGGCATGCCTCAGTGAAGCTTTTTCCGCAAAGGAAAATAGTATGCCTGATGTAATCGCAAGAAGTGTGGCAGCAAAAGCTCCAACCATAACCATTGTAAAATTAAACGTTTGAAGACCTGACCAAATCAAATCGCCCAGCCCTCCTGCACCGATAAATGCAGATAACGTTGCCCAACTTATAACATATACTGTCGAAAGTCTAACGCCTGTAATTATAGCGGGAAGTGCCAAAGGAATTTGCACTTTCATGAGCATTTGAATTCGGCTCATACCCATGCCTGTCGCCGCCTTGATGTATTTTGGCGGTACTTCTACTATACCTGTGTAGGTATTTCGCATTATCGGCAAAAGTGAATACACAAACAAAACTGCAACTGCAGGCGTGAATCCCAGTCCAAGTACAATCATGGCAACGCCTAACAGAACCAGACTTGGTATCGTATTTACTACACCAAAAAAGGCTAGGATTACGCTTGCTACTTTTTTATTTCGGGTCAATAGGATTCCTGCTGGAAATGCTACTGCAAAACCTATGCTTATCGCCGTTATGCAAATCAAAACATGTTGGCGTAGGCTTGCAAGAACAAAGTCTTGATTGCCCTGCAGAAACTCTAAGAGCCCTGGCATATTACCCATCATGTTTTTTTTCTTCCTTCCAAACCAACTTGGCTAAAGATTTTACCATACTTGTCTTCGTCACGACACCTAGTATATGTCTTTCTTCGTCAACAACTACAAGTACGTCCAGTTTGTTTTTTATAAGTAAATCAAAGGCTTCCTTTGCAGGTGCCTCTGGTGATATTGTCGTTACATCGCAAAGTGGCATGTCAGCCACTGTCTTACCTGGTTTTGATTGACGACCTATCAAGTCTTCAATTCCTACGCTACCCAGCAATCTTTTGTTTTCATCCACTACGATAATACTACTAACTTGCTTGTGTTCCATCATTGCGATAGTTTGGGCAAATCCCATATCCGATGAAACCCAGAAAACTTTTTGCTTCATAACATCAGCAACTGTATCTACTCGACCGTTGTAAGTATTATGACGGCCTATGAACTGCTCTACAAATTCGTTAGCAGGTTCTGAAAGTAATGTTTCAGGAGATGCCGCTTGTAAAACTATTCCGTCTTTCATAAGAACTATAACATCTGCAATCTTAATAGCCTCACTCATATCATGCGTAACAAATACTATTGTCTTTTTAAGTTTTTTCTGAAGGCTCTTAATCTCATCTTGTAGCGTATCTCTCGTTATAGGGTCAAGTGCACCAAAAGGCTCGTCCATCAAGATTACTGGCGGTTGTGCCGCAAGTGCTCTCAAAAGACCTATACGCTGTTGTTGCCCGCCAGAAAGGCTAGCAGGATAACGTCCTGCATACATCTCTGGGTCTAGCCCAACTAAGTTTAGTAGCTCGTTAGTTCGCTCTTTGCGCTTTTCTTCCGGCCACTTTAAAAGTTTTGGTACTATTTCGATATTTTGTTGAATCGTCATGTGTGGGAAAAGGCCGATTTCTTGAATTACATATCCAATAGTTCTTCTTAAAACTACTGGGTTCATCGTTTGAATATCCACACCATCAATAAGAACTTGTCCCGAAGTCGGGTTAAGTAAGCGATTTATAAGTTGTAAAGTTGTTGTTTTACCACACCCTGACGGTCCGATTAAAACAACGAGCTTGCCTTCTTCAATATCAAGGTTAAGGTCAAATAAGACCTGATTGTCCCCATAAGACATGTTTACATCTTTAAATTGAATCATATATCCCTCATATCCTCTTTCGACAATTTTAAAAATTGTCACATTTATTTTAATGCAACATACGTTGCGTGCTTTTTATTTAAACCATCGTAGTTGTCATACACATAGCGATTAATTATAAACGATTTTGCACAAAAAATCAATACTTTTTATTCTTAAATTTGTGCCTTGGACTTAATTTAATGTTTTGCCTATTCCCAATCCTTGCAGACATCTATCCACTCAATCGCTTGTGACACCGCAAACACCTCATCACACGTCAATTCAATCGCACTATTTGAACTTCCACACGCTGGAAAAATCGTATCAAACCTTTTCATAGAAATATCCGTGTATATCTTCACATCTTCTCTTTCTATCCCAAATGCACAAACTCCGCCGATTTCATGCCCTGTGTATTCTACAACTTCTTCGGCAGAAAGCATCTTTGCCTTAAACCCAAAGAATTTTCTAAACTTCGCATTGTCTATCTTCGTATCTCCCGCTGTTTCAATCAGGATACATCCATCTGGGCTTTTAAACGAAATAGTCTTGCATATCCTTGCAGGTATCACGCCTACAGCCTCTGCTGCAAGCTCTACTGTAGCTGACGACACATCAAATTCAAGAATCTTGTCGTCCATATCAAACTTCTTCAAATGTTCTCTCGCTTTTTCAATTGCCATGTTCTTCACCTTTCCTTGCGAAACACTTCTATAGATTCGCTATTGTTTGAATCTTCTCTGGATATTTCTACATATTATGTTACAAAAGATGCACTTAGTCAATAGGTAACTTTCATGACAATCAGTCATATATTCACATATTAATAAATTGTACAAAAAAACCTGCTATCTTTCTGAAGCAGGTTTTTGAGTCATTATTGATTGTTATAATTTGTAATCTCTATAATGTTTGCAATTCTTTAATACAATCAGCACAAATGTTTTTGTCTCGAATTCGTTTAACATCTTTAGCATTACCGCAGAAAATACATGCAGGCTCATATTTCTTTAGCAAAATATAATCTCCGTCTACATAAATCTCGATCGGATCTTCCCGTTCAATATCAAGATTTTTTCTTAGTTCTATAGGTAGAACTACGCGGCCTAAAACGTCAACTTTTCTTACAATCCCTGTCGCTTTCATGATTATCCCCCTTTCTTATATACACCCTATGCCATAATTATATCCTTTTGTAAAATTTCGGTCAAGTGTTTTTCCAAAATTTGTTCAAATGTTTTTATTCGGATTCTTTGGGCGTCGTTTGGGTTCTTTTAGTTTCTATTGTGATGTTTCGTTATCATCTTTCTTAACCATGTTTTTTATCGACATAACCGCCTTGACTACCGTTGTAAATGCAGATATTGTACTTTGGTTTTTCTTTACATTTTCGGCAACATTCCCTACCGTTTCTGAAACGTCACTTATTATCTTATCAACATCTTTAGTTCGCTCTGCTGCGATGTTCGAAATAACGTTTGCATCTTCAAGAATAGAATTTGTTTGCTGAACTGTCTTGATTAAATTTTTCATAAAAACTACGCAGTAAATAATTAGTATCGCCAAACAAACTAATACCAATATCACACCTGCATGCCTTAAAGTTTCCGCTGTTATTACTATGCCCATTGTTTTCCTCCTCTGCTACTGATGTAGCACCAAAGTCTTTAATAATATATATTATGCTCTAATGTTGAAATGTTTTCAACACATTTTTGGATTTATTTGTATTTACCTAACAATCTTCATCGCTCGTAAATTTCGTTGATTTCTTTAGTGTAGTCGCCATTCTCATCGTATACATATAGCGGGTCAAGGAATTTCAAATTTGCACCCCCTTGTTTAACACAGTGTATAAGAACTATATTGGGTGCTTTGTTTTTATCAGGACTGACAAACCTCATATGCTTTGGTTCGAGTTTGTGTTTGCGGCAAGAACTACAAATGTCCACAATCCTGTCAGGTCTGTGAACCATGCAAAAGTTACCACGGTTCTTTAGAAGCCTTGCTGCTAGCCCCACAAAGTCATCAAGCTCTGCTGTTGTTTCGTGTCTTGCTGTCATCTTTGCACTTGCATCACTCGTCATCCCACCATCTTTTTTGAAATATGGTGGATTTGAAACAACAAGGTCAAAAGACATTTCTTCGCCTTTCAGAAGCTCCTCATCGGTAACGTCTGCGTGTAAGATTTTGATTCTCTCGTCAAGGTCGTTAAGACTTACATTTCTGCAAGCAATCTCAAATTGCCTTTCTTGAATTTCAATACCAAATATTTCATTTCCATCGGTCATATGGCTTAATACCAAAGGTATTATACCAGTTCCTGTGCCAAGGTCGATAATTTTTTCTGGTGTTTTACACATATTTTTGGCAAAGTGAGATAATATTACAGCATCGACACCGTAACAAAATTCTTCTGTGTCCTGAATTAAATTCATATTTCCAAATCCAATATTGTCAATTCGTTCCATCACACCAAGGCTAATCTTTTAGCAAATCTTTGATTTCATCAAGAAGTTCAGCATCAATATCTTCCAATACATCTTTTTCTTTCCCCGAATGTTTTTGAGTTCGCGTTATCTGTTGCTTTTTATATATATGCACTTCGGGGCTAAGTTTTTCAGGATTGTCAGCACTCTTTTCTTCAAGTATAAGTCTTGTTTTGACGATACTTTCTAAAATGTTTGCTTCTATTACAACTGCTAGACCATCAGGGGTTTTTATTCTCTCACCTTGGTCTGGCATACCCTTTCTTAGCTCTAAATACACTTCGTTTTCATATTTTAGACAGCACATCAGACGACCGCATATCCCTGAAATTTTCGTCGGATTTAGTGAAAGGTTTTGAACTTTCGCCATCTTGATAGACACCGGCTCGAATTCAGGAAGCCACGTATGACAACACAACCCTTTGCCACAATTTCCTATGCCGCCAACCATTTTTGCTTCATCTCTTACTCCTATTTGCCTTAGTTCAATTCGCATTTTGAATATATTTGCAAGGTCTTTTACAAGCTCTCTAAAGTCAACTCGCCCATCAGCAGTGAAGTAAAATATGATTTTGCTATTGTCAAACGTATACTCAACGTCAATAAGTTTCATAACAAGCTCGTGCTTATTCACTTTTTCTTGGCAAAGCTGAATCGCCTTTTGCTTTCGCTTTTCATTTTCCTCATGTTGAACCACATCTTTTTCGCTTGCGATTCTGATTATTTTTTTAAGCGGCGCTACAACTTTGCACTCTTGGATTTCTTTTATTTCTGATACGACAGTCCCAAATTCAAGCCCTCTCGCTGTCTCAACTATAACATTCGTTCCTTTAATCACGTCAAACTTACCAGGGTCAAAATAATAAATTTTTCCAGCTCTTTTAAAACGAATCCCTGCTACTCTTACCATTAGTGCCTCCTATTTTAATTATCATACTTTTTAAACTATATCCAACATTCATTCCGCGTCTCAAATCCTGCCTCGCTTCTTCTATTCCCATTACAGCAGAACTCAACATCGCTTTACTATAAAAATTCTCTCTTAAATATTTGCCGCACAGCATCTGCATGCAGTCTATTAATCTATATGCCTCATCTCTACTTTCAAAAAAGTTTGCAATCTTTTGAGAGCTGACATAAAAACTTTCCCCGTCTAAAAGCGTTTTCAAAATGCTTTCGGATTCTTTTAAAAGCTCGCCATCATCTTCTATGAAAAACGGTTCCCACCTCATCATAGCACATCTAGACAAAATAGTCTCTGCAAGGCTTTCTGCGTTCTCAGCGAGCAAGATTATTATTGTGCCTGCAAAAGGCTCCTCAAGGGTCTTTAAGAGCCTATTTTGTGCTCTTGTAGTCATCGTGTCAGCATCTTCTATTATCGCTATGTTCCTGTCACCTTCAAACGGCTTCTTTTTTAACTTTTCCTGCAAAGTTTCTATCGCCTCGTCTTTAACGCTCGTTCCGTCTCTCTCTGCATAAATCACATCTACATGATTTTCGTTTGTAATCTTAACGCATGAAATACATGAATTACAACCAGTACCCTTTTGGTTTTCGCAAAAAATCGCTTTAGCAAAGCTATCTGCCAAAAGTTTTTTATCGACACCTTTACTTGCTTCAAAAATATACGCATGCGAAACATTACCGCTCTCTATTAATTTTCGTATGCGATGTATCAGCAAATCATTGTTTTTTATATCATTAAGTGTCATAGCTCACCTATTAATTTCTGTATTAGTTATTGATTGTAAGGCAGTCAACATTCACGTCACAATCGGGTTCGGATATGTTACAATAATTGTCAAGCAATTATTGTCGAAATTGAAGTGGTTCCGAAGCGATTGTGTCGCAAACGTCACCTTGCCTCAATTAATAATCCCTATTACAGCATCGCAATCAGACGAATTATATTCGCATTGATAGCTTCTGGTTCTAAAAGCTTCCCATCTTTGTCTTGGCAATCCACAACTTTAAGTCTATCATCAATCTCCGCCATTTTAAGGTACTCTATATCAACATTTCGTTGTAAATTTAAATCATCTTCGTGTATATCCGTATTGCCTTTGAGATATGACCTGTCCTCACCTTTTCTACCTTTTGTAAGTGTATTTTCTATAAAATCAAATGGCATTTTTAAATACATTGTCATATCTGGCTTAGGTAACGCATTTTCTGTAAACTCCAACTTCAAAATCCAGTCTCTAAGGGCTTCTTTTTCTAGCTTGTCAGATACTTTCGCACACTGAAACGCAATATTAGAATAAACGAATCTGTCAACAATCAAATAATCATAATCATTAATATACCCACGCAACATTTCCTTTGCATTGTTTCTGTCTTGCGAGTACATAAGTGCAACAAAGTAAGGATTTATATCTTCACTCTTTCCAAATTCTCCTCTTAAGAATCTGGCAATCATATCGCCGATTAAACCTTCTTCTACTCTAGGAAAATGCAGAAATTTAGAGCTAACTCCTGCCTTATTTAAATAATCTGTCAGTAACTTGATTTGGGTTGATTTTCCCGCACCGTCCAAACCTTCAAAAACTATAAATTTATTCATTCTTTTTGTCCTTTTTCCTGAAAGCATCATCCATTAGCCTAGCAGTAAGTTTAATACATATGTATATGAATGGCAGGCATAGTAACGATAGTAAAATCACTTTTAACTCAAACATACATCTGTGCCTCCTCAAAACAATATTGTACCATGTTTACAACAAATAAAAAAGCCCCTTACAAGTGTAAAAGGGCTTTATTTTTATTTTGGCTTAATTCTTTGGACTAAATCCTATTGCATGTCGTTCAATTCTGAATCAATTAGTACTACTTGTCCTTCAAATACATAGATGTCAAATCCTGCAATTACATCACGGAAGAATGTCATTGGTACAAAAGTACGATCTTCTACGATTACAGGTGCCGTGCCAAGAGAAATCGGTGCCATTCTGCCTACGTGGTACTCATCTTGACCAACCCAAAGGTTAATTGCAACGCCAAGGCGGATGCCTCTTACAACTGGATCCCAGTTAACGTCATAACCAATAGCTTCTGCCATAGCTCTAAGTGGAACCATAACAACGCCATCTTCGTTTAGGAATGGAGCTGGTGCTTCGATGATTTCGCCATCTACGACAACTTCGCCATTGAGAACTATGTCATCAAGGTCTAAATCACCAACATCTAACACGCCTGGTAGATGTACTGCTGTTTCGTACATAATTACAACTTTTTCAGGTGTAGTTTGTGGTGGCATGCTCTGTGCTACGATGCTGTAAGTTATAACTAGAGTTCTGTTGTCTAGAAGCTCAGCTAATGTTTGACCTTCTTCAAGACGCTCTCTTGCATCTGTATCATCTTCAAAGATTACCGGTGTTTCTTCGTTTATATGAATAATTAAGTCACCATCATAACTAATCATTGAAAATACATCGCCGTCTTCCTGAGCTTCCATCAAATGGAATAGTGCTGTTCTTTCTGCACTTGGAAGTCCACCCTCAGCTTCAGAAGCAAATACTGTAAATGTTCCGAAAGCCATAATTGCAACTAGTAGTAAAGCTAATATTTTTTTTCTGTGTTTCATTTAATTGTCCTCCTTCGTTTTGACAAAATAAATTATAATTGCTTATTATGTATATAATATCACTATTTGTGTTTATTTGCTACATAATTTGCTTTATATTTTTTAGACGGATTAAAATTTAAAAAGTTCCACTATTTTTGCATGAAATTAGTGGATTTTCATTACAGTTTTGTTACAAGAAAAATCCGCAATTTCTTGCGGATTTTTGTGTTGAAACCGGCAACGACTTAGTTTCCCGGGCAGCTGCCCGCCAAGTATCGTCAGCGCAGAAGGACTTAACTTCTGTGTTCGGGATGGGAACAGGTGTAACCCCTTCGCCATAGTCACCGGATTCTATATACACTTTTCAAATGAAAAGTGACAGAGGATTACAAAACTTTCGCGAGCGAAAGATTTTGCATAAGGTCTTCTTACAAATCACTTCGTGATTTGAGAAGCACCATTAAATGCACCCTCAAAATTGAATAAGAGAAAAAAACTGAAACCAATGGTCAAGCGTTCGACCTATTAGTATCGGTCAGCTAAATACATTACTGCACTTACACCTCCGACCTATCAACGTGATAGTCTCTCACGGGTCTTACCATTGCTGG
>Ga0123355_10006664_pt1 | contig 17165 bp, 14 predicted proteins | sample TergutEmb28metaG_3_FD_89872 | JGI IMG/M metagenome (GOLD analysis project Ga0123355, IMG submission 89872) | Embiratermes neotenicus P1 segment gut microbial communities from Petit-Saut dam, French Guiana - Emb289 P1 | ecosystem: Host-associated > Arthropoda: Insects > Digestive system > Gut ...
AGTATTCGTCCCTGAACCCATTTGGCGAACGTGCATATTTTTCCCCTTAACTTTAACTATTTTTCCATGCGGCATAGCCATTATATCACCCTCAATTTATCTGCCGTTAGGCTTATTATCTATAATGATTATACCACAAGCAGACCATCAAAGTCGCGAACAATATTTCGATAGGGCGAGTCGGTGATTAAAAAAATTCTTGACAAATTGCCACAGGAGAAACCCAAAAATACAAACAGCTTTACAGCCAAGAGCGGGAACTCTGCGTCCGACTTGCTTTCTCAACTAACTTATCAGAAAAGCGAAGCCAAGCGTTGGGAGGGCAACTATAACACTTATACCGCCAACACGTTCAATTAAAGATAAGCAAGGGATTGGCTGATAGATTAGCAATCGCCCATTTTCTGGAAAGATAACAAGTATAGGGGTGTAGCAAGAATGGGGTAGGTTCATAATTTTTTTTGAGAGAGTAAAAACAGGTAGGGGCGGTTGTGTTTGGCTCCTACCTGTGAGGTCAGTGAATGTGGTTTTTGAAATTGGCGATTTATCTTCCATGCCCAGCAAAATTATTGCCGAAAATTTCTGTTAGAATATCAATTATAAGCCTATTTTCACCAACGTAAAGAACGATAACATAATCCCTCTTAAACCAATAAGGCCAAGATACCCATGAGATTTCGACACCAAAAGAATAACCCTCATTGGTCGGGTCTGGTCTTTCTATCGAGAATCCGCTTGGGCTTATAAAAACAGAATCATTTTCCATTGCTTCGTTTGAATCGTATTCATAAATAGTTATCAACTCATCACCGATACGGATAATCCTTGTTCCGACAGATAACCAATCGGGAGGATTTGTATATGCTTCCTCAAAAGTAAACCCACTTGATTCCAACAATTCTAAAAAAGCGGCATAATTCAACATTTGATTTGGTATATCCAATGGCAATGTATCAGCCTCTGGCAATGGGCGAACAAGTTCTATCGTGCCGTCTGCTATGAATTTATCGACATCGTAAAATCGAATGTCTATCGAATCGTTAGCACCGCCGTCAACAGCGTGTGTTAATAGGGCATATTGTACGGTGTTGCTTGAACCTACAGTTAAAATAAAATCGGAGTTTTCGACAAAGTATTGCATGATGAATATGCCATGTCCAATGTCTGTGCCTGTAAATTCGCGCAAGTCGTACAGCGTCAAATTTACGTTTATTTCATGTGAGATTAGGCGTATATCATCAAGCGTGATTTGGCGGGTTTCGCTAGGCCATTCACACGATTTATCATTATCTATTTCAATGTAATAAAAACTCAAAACGATTGGACTGTTTTGATAATCAATCGCCGCGGGTACATTAAATCGACCAATCTGTATTATATCGCCAACATTCAGCCCTGCAATCGTTGAAATCGAATACTCATCATCATTTGCAAAAATTGCCTCAACTACATCGCCAACGATAAGCGTAAACTCGTTAGGGCGTTCTTCAATCCCATGCTCTTCCCCTTGGATAATTCTTGGTACTATTTCCACTATAAGTGAATATTCAGATACAATCTCAATTATCTCCGCTCTATCAATCCACAAATGTGCGCCGCCTACATCAAGAGGTATAGGTTCGCCATCACAACCCACAAGTACCAACATCAATAAGCATAGTGCTGTTCCTAGTAAGATTATTTTTTTCATCGCAAAACACCTCCACTTGTATAGATTGTATAGACGCATTTTTTTGGATTTTGTTCCATCAATTTTTAGCAAGTGATACTTTATTGTAACACGATACTGGCGATTAAAGCAACGAAACGGTTTGCGATTGAAAAAATCCTTGACAAAATGCCACAGGCTGACTATCTTGCAACTGTATTGCCTCTGCAAGAGTAATGTCCACGGGAAGTATATGAGTGTTTGACTATAAAACTCTATCCTATAGCCCGTTTTCCATAAAGGAAAAAGCCTCCTAAAAGGAGGCTTGGGCTGATTTTGACAAAAATACGACGGGCTAGAAATTTAAAAAATCTATAGTCGAGCGTCAAATCATGACAATATTGTCATGACACAATCAAATCGTATCAAATACGTTACTGTCAAATTGAATTACACTCTAACAACGTTAGCCGCTTGTGGACCTTTAGCGCCTTCAACAACATCAAACTGAACTTCTTGACCTTCTTCTAAAGTCTTGAAGCCTTCAGAGTTAATAGCTGAGAAGTGTACGAATACATCATCTTCGCCTTCGATAGAAATGAACCCGAAACCTTTTTCCGCATTAAACCATTTTACTGTACCTGTTTTCATTAATAAATCCTCCTAGCAAAAAATAAAGAACTGTAAAGTTACAATAGATACAATATCACAAAAAAAAATGTCCGTCAATGTTTTAATTCATAAAAATTCAACAAAGATTCGCGTTGCTTTCGACAATTTGTGGTGCAAAATTACAGAAGGTGTCATTGAAACGCCTAATTCGCGCCATTTGTCTGCATATAAAAAGTATCGTTTTGTCTATGTTGAGATGCTGCTGCATCTCGCGCCAGCTGGTCACATCGATTGTTCTCCGCATTTTCGGCGTGACCTTTTACCCATATAAATTCTACACTATGATCTTTAATAAGCTCCAAAAGCTCTTTCCACAAATCCACGTTTAGGGCGGAGTCTTTTTTATTTCGCATCCAATTATTTTGCTGCCATTTTATTAGCCAGCCTTTGTTTATCGCATCGACCAGATACTTGGAATCGGAATACAGTTTGACCGCGCATGGTTCTTTAAGGGCTCTGAGCCCTTCAATTGCGGCCAGCATCTCCATTCGGTTATTGGTAGTTAGCTCGTAACCTCTTGAAAGCTCTTTACGTGAGCTGCCATACAATAAGACTATGCCATAACCACCAGGACCAGGGTTTCCGAAACATGCGCCATCAGTATAGATTTGAACATTTTTCAACGCAAGACCTCCTTAGGATGTATTGCCAATATGCTTTACGAAAAGTATTTCAGCTGATTTTCCGTCATTTTTCGTCAAGGGCTTCTAAATTACTTTTTCCAGTATGTGCCATCATCTTTTTTCAATAGACAAAAAATCAGGATCGAAATCCTTTTTCGAAATAGATTGACGATGCACCCTAACTAAAAAGTCTGCATAGACCCAATCTTCATGTGTTGTGATCTTAATATTCATCGAACTTCCTTGGATAATTACAACACTCTCGCCCATATATTCAAGAAGTGACGCATCATCCGTACCTATAAAATTTGAGCCTGCAGCAAGCTCGTGTGCTGCAAGCAACAAGTCACGCCTAAAAGCTTGGGGCGTAGCTGCACTCATTAATGTATCTCTTGGGATGGTGCAATCTACATATGCAGTTTCGTTCACTTTGATGAGTGACTTTATTGTATCGGTGACTGGTACTCCCAAAATTGCTGAGCTACCCAAGCACAAAGTATCATAAAGCTTCTCAATGTCACAGACTCGAACAAACGGTCTAGCTCCATCGTGTATCATTATATAAGGAAGAGTTGCATTTTTTACACCGCAAAAAGATGACTCTTGACGATTGCTTCCACCCTCTACAAGCTTGATATTAGCGTGATTTTGTCTCATAAGAGGATCTATTACATTCACCTTGCAATATTCCATCCACTCATTCGCTGTAACTACAATAATTTCATCAACAAAAGGTAAGTCTAAAAAAACATCGACAGAATAAGACAAGACAGGTTTTCCGCCGATTTCTAGATACTGTTTTGGCGTATCCGATTTTGTATGATTTGCGAGCCTTGTTCCGCTGCCGCCAGCTAGTATTATTGCAGAAACCTTCATACTAGAATCCATTAAGGTGTTTCGCAGCCTTAACAATATGACGCGCCAAAACCGCATTTGTCACAGAGCCTACGCCTCCAGGAACTGGTGTGATATACGAACATTTATCAGCAACATTCTCAAAATCAACGTCTCCGATAACCTTTCCCTCATCTGTCACATTTATGCCGACATCGACCACGATTGCCCCTTCTTTTACAAAGTCCGCAGTTACAAAAGAAGCTTTGCCAATAGCCGCGACTAAAATATCCGCCTCACGACAAACCTCCGCTAAGTCTTTTGTACGGCTGTGGCAGATAGTTACGGTTGCATTCTCGTTCAACAAAAGCATAGATACAGGTCGACCGATTACCATACTACGTCCAAGCACCACAGCCTTTTTACCCGAAATATCTATTTTGTGAAACTTCAAAATCTCCATAACAGCTTCAGCAGTACAAGGCGCGTACCCCGTATCATCTGATGTGCAAATTTTACCAAAGTTCACAGGATTCATCCCGTCGATATCTTTTATTGGTGAAATTACATACTCCACTTCTCCAGTGTCAAGTTCTCTAGGAATTGGGCGGAACAAAAGCATTCCATGGATATTGTCCATATTATTTATCTTCTCAATTTCAGCAAAGAACTCATTTTTTGAAATATTTTCAGGATAAGTGAATGGCACACAGTCAATATTTAGCTTATCAAGCCATTTCATAGTAGCTTTCTCATAACTGACAGCGTCTGGGCGTTCGCCCACTCTTATCGCTGCCATACCGCACTTTATGCCTTTTGATGCTAACATTTCGATATCTGTAATTATTTCCTCACGTAAGAAGTCGGCTATTTCTTTGCCTTTCATTAATGTTGTCATTTAAAGCACTCCCTTATATATTATATAATCACTCCGCCCCTAAGCCGACATGTTCCCAAAAATCTCATGCCAACTTGAGGATAACCCATTAAATCTAAACTGTTTATCAAAAGCTGCATTCTAGTCCCTGTGATGTTCAGTGAGAGCCGTATAATACTCTCCTCTGTAAGGTTATTGACAATCTCATCCACCGCTTCAATCTCACCAAGCACAGAATAGTCCGTTTCACTATCTTCCATCGGCAAGAAAAAGCCCTCGACCACAGACAGTACGTCTTCTTCTAAAAGACGGTCTCTAATATCCTCATCAAGTACATCGTTCATTTCAAGTGGCAAAGTATCCCCGCATGAACATAGACTGTTAATCTCCACATCTATGTCTTGATAGAGTTCATCTTTACTGTTTGGTTTGTCAACAGGAAGTATTACAGAGCCGTACACAGAAAACGCGGCATAGTTGACCAATCGTTTTATTATTCCTGTTTCTTTGGAATATGTAACGCTTCTACCGTGGTTAATAAATTTTTGCTCGTCTTTTAAATAGTCAATCCTATTTTGCAGAGCAAATACTAGTTCATTACCCGTTCCAATATCTTCAAAGACAATTAGTGGCTGATTTTCAGAAAACTCAACGATATATCTATTAACCGCAAAATCATCATCACAAAAAGCAAAGGCTTCGCAGCTGTCAATTTCCATTTTTCCATAGATATCCATTGTGCCACGTGCCAAGACCCCTATACCGTCGCCGTACATCTTATAGCACTCAACAAATAAACCCCAATCGCCGCAATCAAAAACAACCTTTTTGTCAGGGGTTTCTTCGAGTTCTTCTTTTATGCGATTAATATTTTCAAAGAATTTATCGCGTGTAAAGCCTACCGAGCGCATAAAAACATCCATGTTTATCACCTATAAGTTTGCATAATAATAAGTCTCAAACATTATAATGAACATTCGCATTTATTACAATACTTTTCATAGTAATTTAATAAAATTGATTGAAAAAAGTATAGTCTTAGGATAAGATATAGATAGGATATATCTTTACAGGGATAGGAGCAACTGCATGAGAGAAATAAACTTAAACTATGCGGCAACATCTAATAAAAAGCCTGAATCTGTTATAAAAACTATGACAGATTATTTGAGTGCGAATAATTTTATGAACCCGGGACGCGGCGGGGCAGCATCTCATATAGAGCTTGATGCGAGGCTTGCGATAGGCACGTTGTTTAACATATCTCGACTTGAGAACATTATATTCACATCGGGTGCTACGGCTGCGCTTAACATGGTTCTCCTTGGTGCACTTAAGCGGGGGGATCACGTGATAAGCACCTCGCTTGAGCATAACGCTGTGGCGCGACCTTTAGAGATTTTGACAAAAAAGGGTATAATTGAAGTTACGTACTTACCATGTAAAAATGGTGAGGCATTTGACCCCGAACTTGTAAAAAGCAGTATCAAAAATAACACAAGGCTTATGGTAATGACACATGCTTCAAACGTAACAGGAACGATACTAGATTATGAAGCTTGCGCGGAGATTGCAAAAAAGCATGGATTACTATTTGTACTTGATGCGGCACAAACGGCGGGGCTTGTAGACATTGACTTTGATAACTCTAATATTGATGCGCTTGTCTTTACAGGACACAAGACATTGATGGGACCTACAGGAATAGGCTGTGTCATATTTAAAGACAATGCCGCAAAAGAAATAGAGCCAATAATGTCAGGTGGTACGGGAAGTATATCGCACCTACTTGAGCATCCTGACTTTATGCCGGACAAGTTTCAGCCTGGAACACCTAACACATTAGGGCTTATTGGACTTTCAGCGGCGGTCTCTTATATCACAGAGATTGGTGTGAAGAATATATTTGACTATAAAGCAAGACTCACCAACATGTTCATAGATAGTATTAGACAAGATAAAGTGACCATATATGGGACTAAGTATCGCGCGCCCATAGTTTCTTTTAACATAGACGGCGTTGATAATGGTATTTTGGAAGGGAAGCTTATGGAAGACTTTGGCATTGTGACCCGTTCGGGGTTGCATTGTTCGCCACTTGCTCATAAGTCAATAGGCACTTATCCCGTGGGTACGCTGAGGGTGAGCTTTGGGTACTTTAATACAGAGGATGAAGTAAAATATGCCGCGGATGCGGTGAATAAAATAGCGAAAGAAAGAGGGTTGTAAAATGGACTTAATCTTAGTAAATGGTAACTTCTACACAATGGACAAAAACAACAAAAAAGCCCGCGCGATAGCTATCAAAGACCGCGTAATTAAGGCCGTAGGAACAGACGCGGAAATCTTGGCACTAAAGTGCGATAACACAGAAGTTATCGACTTGGGAGGGAAAACAGTTACTCCAAGTTTCAATGATTCACATTTACACCTTTTAGGCTATGCGATTGAGCTTAGTATGGTAGACCTAAACGGCGTTAAGTCAATTGAGGAGATGGCAGAGAGATATCACAAGTATATCGAAGAAAACAATGTCGAGGAAGGCTCACTCGTTTGGGGTACAGGCTGGAATCAGAACTTTTTCGTAGACCAAAAGACGCCTACCAAATATGACTTGGACAAGATATCTACCAAGTACATGATAGTTGCAGATCGCGCATGCCATCATGTATGCAGCGTAAATACTGCCGCACTTAAAGGTTTTGGTGTGGATAAAAACACACCAGAGGTTGAAGGTGGCGAGATAGTAAGAGAAGAAAACGGTGAACCACTGGGGATATTCAACGAGACAGCGCGCCTCGTTTTCCGCGCCAGCCGTACTTTTAACACCGCACAAATAGAAGAGCTTGTGCTAAAAGCTGCGCCCAATTTCCACAAAATGGGCGTGACAAGCGTCCAAAGCGATGATTACAGCGTGCTAACGGCTAAAGAGAATGTCTATGAAGCGTATGTAAACCTTGCAAAAGCGGGGAAAATGCCGCTCCGTGTGAATGAGCAGTGTAGAGTTATGGGACTTGAAAATTATAAGGAAATGCTTGAGATGCCGCAAGTTGACAGTGATGTAGCGCCTTATTTTAAGCTAGGTCCTGTTAAGATTTTAGCTGATGGCTCTTTGGGCGGACGCACTGCGTTCATGAAAGAAGAATATCACGATGATCCAGGAAACCTTGGCATACCTATTTATGGCAAAGAAGAGTTCGACGCAATAGTCAAGCTATGTCATGATAAAAACCGCCCTGTGGCAATTCATGCCATAGGCGATGCCATTATGCAGTGGTGCTTGGACGCTATCAAAGAGAATCAAGCAAGAGCCCCAAAGCCTGAACTTCGTCATGGCATAATCCATTGCCAAATAACAGATGAAAAACAGCTCAAGGAGTTCAAAGAAAACAATGTAGTGGCATATATTCAGCCGATATTTATCCATGCAGACTGGCTTGTTGTAGCTGACAGAGTCGGCGCGGCAAAGGCTTATACAAGCTATGCATTCAAGACACTTAAGGACTTGGGCGTAAAGATACCTCTTGGCACAGACTGTCCAGTAGAAGTCTTTGACCCGTTCAAAAACATCTACTGCGCTGTAACCAGAAAAGACCTAACAGGAAAACCTGAAAAAGGCTACAACCCACACGAAGCACTAAGCGTAGAAGAGGCAGTATATGCCTACACAGTAGACTCTGCCTACGCCTCATATGAAGAGGATGTAAAAGGACAAATAAAAGTGGGTATGTACGCTGATATCGCTGTGCTTACAAAGGATATCTTTGAGATTGAGCATGAGGAGATACTTACGACAGAGGTTGCGCTTACGGTGTTTGATGGTAAGGTTGTTTATAAAAATATGTAGATTTTCTAAATGAGCTGTCTCTTAAACCGCTTTAAGCTTATAAGTTAAGCGACTATAGCAAGCATATAGTAAAGCTACCACCAAGCAGCAATAAAAGGCTTGCCTTTTTCCCACATAGCTTCTTCATCAGAACCCCGCTCGTGCCTTAGGGAACGACGGGAACCTGACTCATCGCTCTGCGGGGAAAAATCCTGCGCTTATTGTTACTGTTTGGGAGGAGCTTTACTATAAATAAGTTTTTATATAGATAGAGTTATGCAAAAATAGGTCGGGCGTCTACAAGTCGCTCGACCTACGCAAATGTGTCAAAACCGCATACATTTACTCTGTTCGGGTACATACTCCTATGACAACCTCTTCCTACCCACTGCACTAGCTATTCCAGCTAAGTCTCGATACTTAGCCACAGTCCGCCTAGAAATTATTATCCCCGTCCGCTCAAGCTCACTTACAATCTTTTGGTCAGAGAGGGGTTTCTTTGGATTTTCTTCTGCGATGATTCTCTTGATTTGTACAAGAGCCATATCTTGGGTTTTGCCTTCGGTATCTTTGCTTATGCTTCTTGAAAATAGCTCGCCTAAAAGTTGTACGCCGCGGCTGCTTTGTATTGCTTTTCCGCTTATGGCACGGCTTACTGTAGATTTATGTACGCCTATATCGTCTGCGATATCGGATAATGTCATGGGCGCAAGATGCCCAGCCCCATGTTCAAAGTACGCTTTTTGCCTAGCAAGAATCGCCTCAGCGCAGCTTAACACTGTACTTTTTCTTTGGTCGATACTTGAGAGTATATCTTTTGCTTTTGTCAACTTATCTTGGATGTATGCTTTTGTTTCTTGATCTGCTGTTTTTAACAAGCTTTGGTACAGCACGTTTATTTCAAGCTTAGGTCTTGTAAAATCATTATAAAATACTTTAAGGTCATTGCCAATGCCCACAACAAACAAGTCAGGGAAAATATAAGGCACAGCCGTGTCTTTGCTAAAGCCATTTCCTGGTTTTGGGTTTAACGACAAGAGCTGCTCCTGCGTTTTTTTAAGTTCTCCAGGCCCTATGTTCATGAGCTTGGCTAGTTTGTCTGGTGGCGTTTTTGGCAAGATGTCAAGATATGATTCAATAAGTGGTATAAGAGCAGGACTCGGTGAGTCGAGTCTTTTAGCTTGGATTAAAAGACATTCGACTAAATTACTAGCCCCTATACCTGCTGGGTCCATCCGATGAAGGGCAGACAGAGCCTCATCCAAGAGTTCCCAGGAGCAGTTTAATTCGCTCATAACCTGCTCTTTGGGAATATCCAAATAGCCGCTGTCGTCCAAGTTTTCTATAAGATAATCCGCGACCTGATATGCCGCTGGAGAAATGTCTGAGTCTATAAGTTGATGCGCAAGCACCTCTTGCAAGGTCTCGCCAGTTTGCTTTAGATACAAAGGTGTCTGCCCTCTATCCAAAGCGCGCGTTGAGCTTTGGAAAAAGTCTCGTATGTAAGGAATCTCTAACTCTTTAAGGGCTTCGTCTACCTTAGGCAGCTCGAGTTCTATCAAAGGATTCTCTAAAGCTTCATGAGAAAGATAGTCCTCAAGTTCCAAAGAACTCATCTGTAAAACTTTTAATGTGAGCAGCATTTTTTGGGTCAGCGCTAATTTTTGCCCGAGAGAGATATTAAGTTCTATTGACATAGCGACTCCCCCTGACTTCTTGACTCGCAAAGAGCCTCATGGAACATATAGCAGCAAAACGACTATATAATAAAACTTAGAGAGTACGGTCAAAAGGTACAGTATTATAAAAGCGCACAGTACTCTCTAAGTTTGCTAGGCTATCTAAAACTTCACATTAAACCTCTTTTCAAAATCCACTTTCAAGCTCTCCCTAAAGTTCGGATGCGCAATTTCAATAAGCATCCGCGCGCGGTCTCTAACCGAGCGGTACTTCAAGTTAGCAATGCCGTATTCTGTCACAACATATTCTACATCATAACGATTGGTTGTGACTGCTGCTCCCTCGTCCAGAACAGATACAATTTTAGATATCTTGCCGTCTTTAGTGGTTGATGGCATTGCCATAATAGAGCGACCACCCTTGCTAATTGCTGCTGCGCGTACAAAGTCGACCTGTCCACCCACAGCAGATATTTGAGTCATGCCTACAGTCTCTGAGCATACTTGACCGAGTAAGTCTATCTGCACGCATGAATTGATAGCTACGAGATTATCATTTTGTCCCGCGATATATGGGTCGTTTGTATATGAAGCTGGGTGCATAGAGACCATCGGATTATTATCAGCAAAATTATAAAGCTTCTCAGTCCCCATCAAAAAGCACGCAAGCATTTTACCGGTGTTAAAATTTTTCTTCGAGTTGTTTATAATCCCTGCTTCGACGAGTGACACAACGCCGTCCGAAAACATTTCTGTGTGGATGCCCAAATCCTTTTTGTCCTTAAGAAACAGCAGAACCGCATCAGGAATAGCTCCAATGCCAAGTTGTAAACAGTCGCCGTCTTGTATGAGTTTTGCACAGTTTTCACCGATAGCTCTTTCCACATCGCCTATTTCAGGCGGCTGGAGGGTAAGAATCGGCTGGTCAAACTCTACGATATAGTCCATTTGCGACACATGGACAAAAGAGTCGCCTAAAGTGCGCGGCATATGCTTATTAACCTGTGCGATTACAAGCTTTGCTTGCTCTAGAGCGTGTTTTGAATAATCCACCGACACGCCAAGGCTGAAATAACCATGCTCATCAGGCAAAGAAACATGAATAATAGCTACATCCAAAGGCAAAGTACGCCCCCAAATGTGTGGAACTTGCGAAAAATAACAAGGAGTAAAATCACCATGACCATCTTGTACCGTCTTGCGTGTTTTTGCGCCTACGAATAGAGCGTTGTGACGAAAGTGCGCCTCCATTCCAGGCTGGGCGTACTCTGCCCCACCTCTGGGTACCATGTGGACAATCTCTACGTCGCGATACGCCGCATAATTTGCGACCATTGCATCTACTATATGTGATGGCTCACCTGCCGCATGGGCAAGTGATACTCTATCGCCTGATTTTATTTTTTTAACCGCTTCTGCGGCTGTTGTTAGTTTTTCGTTGTATGTTTCTTTACAGTTCAAAGTTGGTCAGCTCCTTGTGGTGGTGTTTGGTATTTAGAATAGGCGGTGGTAAAACCCTGAAAGCCACATGCCGTCAATCCTTCCATCTTCTCCAAAAATAAAATTTGCAGACATATATGGGGCTTCGCTTATTATAAAATAGGCAAAAGTATTACTCCAAGTACTCGTAGCAAAGCCAAGTACAGCTACGATGTCGTTAAAAGTTGAGTTGCTATTTATTTGGTCGAAATGAAAGTTGTTGCTCGCCACGCTATAGTCGATAGACGCTTGCATGATAGTTCGTTCATTTACTCCATATGCTTTCACGACAAGATATATACCTGAGTCAAATTGATAGCTAGAGTGAGCTGGAAGGTAAGAATAATACACTTGAGTGCCGAGAAAATCACGGACATCATCCAAATTCTCCCCATAAAGCCAAGCAGGGAAATAGTCGCCCGTCATACTATCGCCAATAACTGTAATCCCAATAATGCGTTCATACCCATCGGAGGCTATCACATCAACTTCTATATTCGAGTCAAAGCGATAGCTATAGCGGCTTGGGATATGGCGATGATCTATTTGATTACCAAGCAAATCACGCACATCATCTAAGTCTGCGCGAAGCAAATGTCTGATATTAACCACAGTCTCTGCCGCAGGCGGCGTACCCATAGTATGCTCCAACTGCGCCGTGATTGTAATTGTACGTGTCTCTTCAGCCCAATCCAACTGGTATCCAGCGTATTCAAGCAACGCCCTAAGCGGAAGCATCGTTCTATCTCCAATTATTTGCGCAGGAACATCAAGCGGTATAATTACTCCATGACCCACAGGCATATAGGGGCTAAAAACAGCCGCACTGAAAAAAGGTTGACCGACTTCAATAGCTATATTAAAAAATCCATCATTGTACGAAAGTAAAACTGTAGCCGTCTCTTCATCCCAATCAACAACAAAACCGATTGCCTCAAACACATCACGGATAGGTACTAAAGTCCTACCGTCAACGATGACGGGGGTCTGGTCTGTAAAAGATATTTCCTGTCCGTCAACGACGACACGAATGTTACTATCGCCATCAGCAGATAGTATTATCGCTGATGAAAAACCAAGTGTAAGTGTAATAACAATTGCAAGTAAGTTTTTTAATAAATTTTTTGGCATGTTTATCCTCCTGAAGGTTATAGTGGTGTTGCTCTATACCATTTATAACGTATGTTTCAGGGATTTTGTTCCCAGTGATAAGGTTGTTATTGGTTGTAATAACAATCCTCTGACCATATTGCTGGATTTTCATCTATGTAATATGCAATTTTTTGATATTCGGTTTCACTGCAAACAATATGGTCATGAAATGATTTCTGCCAAATTGAATAGCCTAACTTCATTGAAATAGCTCTTTTCCATTGCCCCATCACGCGCGGCAATGTAGGGGCGGCATTTTGCCGCCCGCAACAAATCACATAACTTCACGAACAAACGCACAAACCTTATCGAACTCTCCATCATCACAAACAACAATCGTTCCTACAAGACCTGCCATATCCTCATGCTCAGCACAGCAACTACAACACCCACAAACAACAAGCACAAGCCAAGGTTCTACAGCATCAGACGGCACTGCTACAAGCTCAGGAAACTTCTCAATCAGCCTACTAACAAACCCCACTCTATCAAAACGTGGATTACATCCGCCACAATACTTTATTGCCATTGCTTTCATGCTTTGTCTTTATCTTCTTTCACGCCAGCTAATTTTTTAGCCAACGCTTTTTTATGCTCAAGATTACCCTGACGCGCAATCATAATACGCTGCGCTTGTGGAGAACCCGCACCATGCATAGATTCTGTACGATATCCAACCGCCGCTGTACCAAGTGTCAAATTCTCAATCAATCTCAAAATACGCAAACGATCTTCAGTAGACACGCCGTCCACCCCTTTCAAGTACTTCTCAATATAAGGTCCTAACTTTTCATGGCGCAAATCCTTTTCAGACGGAGCTGTAACCATAAGCCCACCAGCGATATCTTCAGCCAGTCTCGCTATTTCATAAGGCATACGAGTTATATTCTGCTTACACACATTGGCAAGCAAGAGATCAACTAGATAGTTGCCAGACGCTGTCTTATACCCTTCAGATGAGCAAGCTATACCGCCTGAATAAAGCGTTTCGTTCAAATGTGTCATCTCAATAAGTTTATCTTTTATGTGACTAGCTTTGTGTGCACCATTATAGTCTGCTGCAACTGCTGATGCTCCTATTAAAACGTCGCCCACGCCAACTTTACAGCCGCCATAGCTCTGTCTATGATATCCAGCAAAACGCTCAACAAGCATACCCGAAAAGTCCGTCTCGCCGTTTAAGAAAATACGCTCATTCGGCACAAAAACATCCTCAAATATAATAAGTGCCTCCATACCACCGAATTCACAATTGCCAACGTCGATAGAAGAGCCTTCAAGCTTACGAGTGTCGCAGCTTTGGCGACCAACAATCATAAATATCCCAGGCGCATCAACAGGAAGCGCAAAAGATATCGCATAATCCTCATCGCCTTCTTTCATAGCGATAGTCGGCATTACTATTATCTCATGCGAGTTTGTCATTCCCGTTTGGTGTGCTTTTGCGCCTCTTACGACTACGCCGTCCGCTCTACGCTCTACTACGCGCAAGTATTGGTCAGGATCACTTTGCTCCCTTGGTCCTTTACCACGGTCGCCTTTTGTATCTGTCATCGCACCATCTAGCGTCCAGTCATTTTCTTGCACCAATTCCAAATAGCTCAAGAAATTTTTATGATAAGCTGTGCCATGCTTAACATCACACTCAAAAGTAGTTGAGTAAACCGCGTTAATCGCGTCCATCCCAACACAACGCTGGAAGCATGCCGCCGTCTTTTGACCTAACAGACGCTGCATTTTAACCTTTTTCACAAGGTCGTCAGTACTTTGATGTATATGACAAAATCTGTTAATCTTTTTACCGCTCAGGTGCGACTTAACTGTCATTAGGTCTTCATATTCAGGAAGTTCAGCTAAATCATACGTTGCTTTAACCGAATTAAGCGAGGGTCTAAGCATCGGATGGTCTGCCGCTGACGCTATTTTTTCGCCAAACATATAAATTTCCATATTTTTTTGACGTATGCTTTCAATATACTGTTTACCTGTCATCATTATGGCTATTCCCCCCTAGATACTGTAGTGTTGCGTATAACTTTTTACAAGCAACATTTATGCCAATAGTGTAGCATATATGATTTGATTTGTACATGGCAATGATTGTCGATAGCTAACCACTTTACTTATGACCTTGCTTTGTGTTAAAATTATACCAATGATGAAAAGAGGTAACTCTATGAAAAAATCACAAACGACAAGCGATTGGATAAGTACCGAACTCATGGCGACGGATATGCGAGAATTGTTTGCGTCGGTGATCGAGTGTTCTCATGATGGTATCTATATCACTGATGGCGAGGCTAATACGATAATTATTAACCGCTCCTATGAGCAAATTACGGGACTTAAGCGCAGTGAGCTTTTAGGGCGAAATATGCGCGAGTTGGTGGATAGGGGCGTGATAAACGCATCAGGAACACTACTGGCACTTGAACAAAATGACACAGTCACTATTGAGCAAAAATTTAACACAGGGCGCTGGGCGATGATAACGAGCGTCCCGTACTTTAATGAAGATGGTTATGTGACGATGGTTGTTACAAATGTTCGTGATATAACAGAAATACATAATTTACAAAAAAAACTAACTAGGCAAGAAGAGCGTAACCAAAAATATCTCTCAGAGATAGAAGTTATTCGTAGACAAATTATTGGAAGCGATGATCTTGTCGCAGTTGATGAAAAGATGCTAGAGAGTATGCTGCTTGTGCAGAGAGTCTCAGACACAGATGCCATTGTCCTAATCCTAGGAGAGACAGGCGTGGGGAAAGAAATGGTTTCTGTATACATTCACCAAAACAGCCAAAGAGCATGTGAAAGCTTGATAAAAGTCAACTGTGGTGCGATTCCACCGCATTTGGTCGAGAGTGAGCTTTTTGGATATGAGAAAGGTTCGTTTACAGGGGCAAATAGAGACGGCAAGCCGGGACTCTTTGAAGTGGCTGATAAAGGGACTCTGTTCCTAGATGAGGTGGGTGACCTCCCCTTAGATGTACAAGCTAAATTATTGCGCGTGATTCAAGAGAAAGAAGTACAGAGAGTTGGTGCACTCAAACCAAGAAAGATAGATGTACGAATAGTTGCCGCGACCAATCGTGACCTGAGTCAAATGGTGGCGGAAGGCACGTTTAGAATGGATTTGTTTTACCGTTTGAGTGTCTTTCCTATTACTATTCCGCCGCTTAGAGAAAGACCGATGGATGTATTGCCGCTTGCGGAGCTGATTTTGAAAGACTTTAATCGAAAATATAACAAAAATAAAGAGCTTACACCGGCATGTCATTTGCTGCTCAAATCATATGAGTGGCCTGGAAATGTACGTGAACTTAAAAACGTAATCGAGCGTGCAGCGATTCTTTCGGAAAGTTCTGTTATATCTCCGTTGGAGCTTGCCCTTCCGAATGTAGGACTTACAGAAAGCGACAAAAGCATAGCTGATAGCGACTCTCTCGACTTGAAAAAAATTCTAGAAGACATAGAGGCAAATTATGTTCGCAAAGCGTATAAAAACCACAAGAATATTCGAAGAGCCGCAAAGAGCCTATCAATGGACGCAGCAACTTACGTACGGAAGAAAAAAAAGTATGAAATATAGCAATTAAGGAGCAGCCGTTTCAAAATTGAAGCTAGTTTTGTTTTTGAAACGGCAGTGCTATGTTAAGCATTTAACAAGGCGTATATGTAGGGCTGAGTAGGTCATACTAATCATGACGGATGCAATTGTTTTAATTTTGAAACAATGGATAGCAAAACCTTGGCAACAATCACCTCTTGATTTCTGGCACGATTGTTGCTTATTATGTATAATAACATCATATTCGGCTATTTTTCTTAGTCGGGTTCTGATACAATAGCCATAAGTGCTATTTTATATTAGTCATAAATGACTACAAAAAAATTTCAGGGGTGAAACAAATTATGAAAAAAATTCTTAGTATGATACTTGCAGCTACGATGATCGTGGGTTCACTTGCGGCTTGTACTGCTCCAGCGCAGCAGACGCCACCTCCAACAGGACAAGCAACTACTCCTGCTACAGGTACTACGCCAGCTCCTGCTGCTACAACTGATCCGACACCTGTTGATGGCGCAAGAGATTATCTCATCATCGGCACAGAGAATGAGACACCTACAATATCTCCAGGTAGACATGGAACTCTTGCAGGAAACTTTATGAACTCAATGACACACAATGGTCTTTTTAGACAGCATTATTCGTCCTTGGACATAGTTCCTGATTTAGTTGAAAGTTACAGAGCTATTTCTGACTACCTTTGGGAGTTTACACTTCTCCAAGGCGTAGAGTTCCACAATGGTGAAATCATGACAGCTCATGACGTAGCTGCTTCTCTCGAGTACCTTAGAAGCTATCCAT
>Ga0123355_10006665_pt1 | contig 17162 bp, 7 predicted proteins | sample TergutEmb28metaG_3_FD_89872 | JGI IMG/M metagenome (GOLD analysis project Ga0123355, IMG submission 89872) | Embiratermes neotenicus P1 segment gut microbial communities from Petit-Saut dam, French Guiana - Emb289 P1 | ecosystem: Host-associated > Arthropoda: Insects > Digestive system > Gut ...
AATAAAAAAAGTAATATATTGGTAGAAAAAGAAAAAGAAATAAAAAAAAAAAAAAAAGAAGAGAAAAGAAAAAAAAAAAAAAAAAAAAAAAAAAAGCAGACAGAAAGAAAGAAAAAATAAAAAAAAGTCTTAAATATGTAATGAAAGCACACCAGAACAGTAGTGCTATAACTCACAATATGATGAATGTATCAGTAATTAAATACTGGAAGCATACTGTTACAGTTCCTAATTACCATACACTGAAGATAAATATGTGATTAAACCAGACTGCCTGTCATGTTCGTCCCCTTATAACTGACAAGACGTGAGGATTAGTTACACTGTGATATCAGGTTCATTACGTCTGCAATCATCTATATTCTCTGTCGCACACTGTAACTGACTGTATACTTTACATGTACAATTTGTACAGAGAACTGTCTGAACACTAAAAGGAAAACAGTTGAATTCATTTAATCTGGCATCACCCATGGAAATGGAGAGGTGCTGGATTATCAGACAGTACCCATACTGACCTAAGTTCCTACAGGTAATTTTTTGTTTCTACCTTCAGAGAATGTGAACCCGTAATTTATTTTCATATAACTATAAAAAGACTTAGATTTTTCATTTATCATAGTTCCGATCACAGGTTTTCCTTCAGAAAGCATTGCTGTAGACCACTTACACAACACCATGTCCAACTACTCTAATTAATGCTACGTCAATGTCTGTCACTTGTAAAAGTCCTCCAAAATTTCACTTGATGCCATAAATGATCATAATTGGTCCTTCTGTTTATTTATGTCACAGACAATTGGTAGTCCAATACTGTATGAAGCATAACCTCTCTTTGTCTTTTGCCAATTTCAAGCCTCCCAAGTATTTAAAGTTTCTGAGGAATTGTTACAGCCATGTGTTTTCTCCTGCCAGCAGTACCTTGCTGGCTTATCTTTGGATCTTCTGAAGCAATTATAATAGCCTGCTGGGATCAGTAATGGCCACGTAACTCAAGATGAAGCCACAGAATGAGTATGCGCACTGGGAAGTTACAGATGGCTGAACTTCTCTTCTTGGAATTATGTTCCTGAAGTGCTGGATTATGAGGTGCTGAATTAAAGTCAATGAAAAGAATGAGGATTGTTCACATAAATTTATCTTCCAGCATCTCCACAAATAATAACTGCATAGATTCAAAACTGGAAATTCAGGAGGCCACAATCTGTGAGGCATTAGCCGTTTCCTGAATACCTCTTCCAGGACAGCCAGTAAGAAGTTCACTGCGTAAGCCATGGCACTGTCCTGCATGAAGCAACCATACTTTTTTTTTTTAATCTTTTGTCATTCCTCTGAAGAATGGTGTCAGAGTTAACATAACACAATGGTTGGAATTTACTGTTTCTTCCAACAACATGCATCTTATGATTCTGTCCACACTCCCTGCATACCAGACACTGACTTCCATGGCCACAGAATGAAACTTTAATGAAATGTATGGGGATTTCTAAAAAAAAATTCTCTCTTATTCTGGTCATTTACATTTGCTGTAAATCACGCCTCTTCTGAGAAAAACTTGAGTTCTGGATCAAGAAATCCAATGGCCACAAATTCCTGAAACAACCTGTGGTACCAGCTTCTCACTTCCCACTCTAGAGGAAAGTCACTGTATGGCTCTCATTTTATATGAGAACAATTTTAAAACTTTTCATGGTACAGCAGAGGATTCTGACAACCCACTGTGAACAGCCAATCGGTACAATGATTTCTGAGGCTTACACCCATTTGAGTGCCAACAGCATCCAATTTATTTCCAGTCAAAATATAACATAGTTATATATTTTTTTAGTCCAGCATTGAACATGTCATTTATCTTTTCCAGCATTCTCTATATCATATTACTAAACAACAAACTTCCTGCAGGATATATATTAACAAAACTTTTGGTTACATTGTTCTATAATACACACTTTACAAAAGGAGTGAAATGAACAGCATTCAATGGACTGTATTTTTCAGAAGTGCTCACCACCTGCAATCTGTGACACAACCCACAACTCAGCACCTGTCTCACATACTAGAACTGATGAGATGAGGACCATGTCAACCAACTCACCCTGGCAAGCAATGCTAGTACTGTCCTGCATTGAGGGGCATGATAAGAAAGCCAGTACATGTTGCCTCACAATGAAATACAACACACAGTTATATGCTTACAATTATATCCCTACAAACTGAACAGTCCCATCATTTTATAAAGCAGAGGAATACCTGCTACATTAGCATATTGTAAATCACTGTTTCTTAAAACTGTGTATGTGATTAAAAATGTGTGTATAGCTGGAAGACTGCGTTAAATTTAAAATGATATAAAAAGGGTGCTCAATCCCCCTCCTCCAAATGATGTATGAGTACAACATGATCAGACAGGAGATACTTCCACATTTGTTTTGTATAACTTTTAATGATACATGTTAATGTCCATTTAACACAACTAAAATGTCAAAATATACTGGGAAGTAAACACAAGCACATAACCACAGAATACACAGTAATAGTGATAAAAATAGTAATAATATACAGTCATCCTCCAATGTTATGTAGTAGGTAGTTCTGAGACTGACAATGTTAATCAAGACAACATCAAGGCAGATTTTCCAGCAAACATGAAGTTAAAATGGTGAGAATGGTTCCACAAAATTGGGTTTGACACACACACACACACAAACTTACAAAACTTATAAGAAATACAAAATGACAGAAAAATTATGATTTAAGGATGAGGCACTTTGAATTAAGTGCAGGTCATGTAGAGCACCATCTTCAATGTCCAACAATACAGGTGTCAATGCAAGAGTCCTTGAAGGTGATTTGAAGAAATCAAGCTCTTAAGTCTGGTAAGAGAGAAAAAACACTTCTTCTACTTCGGAATCTCCTCACAGCAAACAAGCATCATTGTAAGTCCTTGTCTGTTGTTGCTGCTCACTGTTTGTTTTAATTATAGTCCTCAAATATGTTCATGCAAATTCAATGAGTCGAAGTCCCTCAGGCAACTTAAAAACCATCTATGGTCCTCTCCTTCGGCTTAGGTTGAGGTTCCTCAGCTTCTCGAAGCATGCATCACTTCCAAATTTAAAAAATATGGTCAAACGCCACATCCTGATCATGGTAACTGAGCGACTTGCCAAGACACCTTCAGCATCATATACGTGAATTTGTGCACTTGGCTTAATACATGGTCATGGAAAATGGGCCGAGACATAGTAATTTCATGAGCAGCAGAGATGTACAGATGGGATTTTGCTGTAATGTGTTCATCAACTCAAAGGTGTCATACACACATTTGACAACCTTAACACGCACAATATTCATCAGCGATGACATCTAGACAGCATTTAATTCCTTGCCCTGTTCAGTGAAGCAATTCAGAGTGCCTGCTGCTACACTTTTGTCCACTCTCTCATAAATTATGTAATCTCAGGTTTTCTCTGCATAAACAAGATTTTTATAAATCCCACCATAAAAATTCCAGTGATGAGTTGTCTTGATTTTGTGGTGGGGTCACAGCATTAGTCCACCTCTTCCAACTCACCAATTATGAAATACGAAATTCAGGGCATAACTGAAGTTGGGTGCACCACAATCTTCTTCTTCTTCTTCTTCTTCTTCTAATAATAATAATAATAATAATAATAATAATAATAATGCCCTGTTGACCTTTCAGGTATTGGGATTCATCAGCCAGATCTGGAACGCTTTCCTGTCTTTCACCAGCCTAGTTGTCTCCAGCAAGGTCTTTACTTTTTTCCTCATCAGTTTTCGCGTATGTTCTTCCCATTCTATCCTTGGCCTTACTCTTCCCTCCATCCCCTCAACTTGTTTCCCATACTTGCCTAGGCTTCCTGTTGCTATCCATCTTAATTAGGTGCCCAAAGCATCTTCAGTTCCTCCTGTTGGCTATTTTAGTAACTGGCTGCTGATTTAGTATTCCCCTAATTTGGCTATTTCTACTTCTATCTCTTCTTGTTTTCCCTATTCATTCCCCTAAGTACCTCATCTCTGTGCCTGTAATCCTACTTACATGTTCTATTAACATCAACTTTCTAAGCGGTGAGCACAATCGCGTTGAATAAAAATCTCACAATCTTCTTCTTGTTCAAGTGCCATTAATTTGTAGAAAGACAAACAGCCACAACATATCCAGGTAAGCTATGGAGGTCCATCATTTTGGAGCACAAGAGTGAAGAACAACATAAGTCAAGGGATGACTGTATTACTGTCCACCTAAAATCCTAAAACACAGGATTGCTGCACCCAAAGGAACTCATACCTGTCAAGTTACCAGCAGTTACATTAGTTCAATGTTAAGAAGGTTAATATAGCTGAAAAATTGCAAACTTCAACAAGTTTCAACTAGGTATCTAATTACCCTTTGTTACATAAAAATTATTTGCAAGAGACCAATTAACTCCAAGTGTGGACCGGACTGTTGAGAATCCAAAGTACAGGATTAGTCTAAATAACCAGTCTAATTGACTACATGTGAAAATCAGCAGAAACTGAACCTTTCAAATACAATTTCGATCACACAGCTATACTTCCACTAGGTTCCAAAAGCCAAGGCTCCAAGTATCAGCTCTTACAGGTTCTTACCACAATTCTCCTGCACATAAGCCAGAAATTTAATTGCAGGATAACTTGGTCTACATCACTGTACAAGGAAATGAAAAAAAATACCACAATAAAAACACTGATGCCAAGAATTTTCTTCTGACTTCCATGTATACATGGCACATCGGTAGCAGATGGTATACATCAGACATCCACACAGCCACCATGACATTTTGGCATTTGTCCCACCACAGCAGAAAGGGTTCTATCCCAGCATTGAAGAAATGGGTATCCACTGTCTGTGGCCAGGTGGTCACAGCCTGGTTCACACATAATCTGTTGTGAACTGCTTCCCTACCAGGTGCTGCTTACAGCCCAAAGAGACGGAAATCACTGCCCACTGGACTGGTTATGGTGCTACAGCTGGAAGGATACAGATTCCTGCAGTCCAAATGCTGTGCCCTGTGATTTCCATCTTTTTGGACTCCTTAAGAAGCATCTGGCTGGCAAGTGATTTGGAATGGGTGCTGATACAAAACAAGCTGCCACCTTCAGGTTATAGATAATTGACACTGATCCTTTCTATGTTACTTTATAAGTCTTGATGCCACTGAGGGACCAGTGCTTAAATGTCAATAGTGACTACATGGAGGTCTGGTACATACAAATCTGCTGCTCACTGCCTTGTATACACCAAAATCAGAATACAGTTTTTGGCATCAAAGTGTTTGTCACATTATTTTTGAAACTCCTTTTTGATACAAGCTGCATGCTGCGAACTTCTCATAACCATCCTAACTAGACCTCAGGGTACAAGCAGGCTGCAGTGGCACCTTCTTCACATGACTATAGCAGACATTACGAAATTATCACTAGTCATGATCTTCAACACAACTGCATGCTTTCCAAACATATGAACTGTAATTGTTCACATCTCATTAGAGGTGACATTCTGCAATTGTGCATACAAAGCCATTATTGCACAGCCATCACATTACAGATTACAGATTGCATTCATTCATTAACTGTCTTCCATACTGAAAATTGTTTCAAACAGAGAGTTCTGGATTTCAGTGAGATTTATATTTTATTAATGTAAGCTACTTGTCAGAAAACCAGTAGCAGCAGCAGCAGCAGCAGCAGTAGTAGTAGTAGTAGTAGTAGTAGTAGTAGTAGTAGTAGTAGTAGGAGGAGGAGGAGGAGGAGGATGATTCAAGTAGTATTATCTGCAGCAACTCTTTTTTTCCCCCTTCAAGGAAAAACAGAAGGAAGAAAGATTAAAATCAACCAGAATAAACTAGCAAGGCCCATCTCCTTATATTATTAGTCTTCAAGGAGTGTATTTTTAAAGTCACGATGTACCACTACTAAGAACTTGAAATTCTGACAAGAAAAACAGTAACAGTATTATTAAGACACAATATATCTGAAAACAGCATTAAAACCGTTAAGGATTACAGGCTAAAATGATCACAAAAGAAAATGAAAACGGAATACTGGAGTACAGAGATCAGGACTCACATGTAAGGCATTATTTTAAAACAGCTTGCATGAACTCAGAAAGACCTTAAAAGGGTTTTGACAGCTGATATTTGGTAGATCACATTCAGTTTCCACAGAGTACAAAGAGCGAAGAATGCCAGAGCCGAACAAAGCCCTGCAAAATAGGCATCCGTATGTTACAGCGATACCTACTTTTTTTATGTGAGTAAGCTATTTTCTAAATTCCTTGCTGACAGTTTTCTTGTAGCCCAAAATGTACCAAACCTACACAGATCTGAGGCATAGCACCTCCTAAACTACAACATTCAGCAAATTCATAGTACCTGTACTACTGAGGTCTAGTTCAGTTCTTCTACAAAGAAACTTTATTCAAAGTACAGGAGCATGAAAAATTGGAGTTCATTCAGATGATACGGAACAAAACTAACAATAAATATAACCAACATGAAAAGACATTTCAATTGTAAATGTCAATACAATACACAGTAATATGTTACAATGAGGTCTTCCTGGTAAATTAGCATGCTTATCTGGGTTTTCTGAGTGAAACCATGTTTCGATACAAAAACCTAAAGAACATCACATGCCACTAGCACTACAAAGTATAGTAATGTAAACAAGCTGAGTTAAAGTTAATATGAGGTTAAACAATACTCATTACATTAGCAACATGCTCAAAATAAACATATACATACCAGATATTGGACGTTGATGAAAAAATCCAACATGTTACAAGAAGTATGCAACTTACATTTAATATAATTTATTCTATTAACACTGCTATCCTTTTCATACGCAACTGGCATTTTGCAAATGCACAATATTTGGTCCGGTACAACATACACTGAACCAGCTAGCTGCACTTTCCTTACAGATTGCTTTCATGAGGAATGAAACTTTGCTTAACTAAATAAACAAAATATGAATATTAATGAAATATTACCACCTTCAAATTCTGTGTACCAAAAAGCAAGAGTGGGAGAATGAGGAGAATACAAACAAGAAAGGAAAGATTTGGAGGCAAATGAGAAGTTACAGGATGGGAAGGAAAAGTAGAGTGAAACATTAAGACAAGAGAACCTGAGTTTGGAGCAGAATAAGAGAAACAAACACAGGCAATGTATGCATAACATAATACTGAGGTGCATTTGTGCAACCATTGTTACAGTGGAAAAGTGATTCTGAGTGTATGCTTGTAGCTTTATGTATTCAGCATGCAATGTGCACATGTCATATTGTCATGGTCCACATGGCTCTACAACACTTTTCCACATTATCTCATAAACAGCACTATTTTTAAAAAAAAGTTATTGAACATAAAATATGTGTTTTGATTTTCTCTACAACTTTTGTCTGAAACATTTCTCATTCTAAGAAGAACTGAGTGAGATGTGATCAAAAATGCATATTGGTCTTCATGTAAAGTACACATTATTCTTGTCAGATTTTAATGAAACTTGAATTTTCTTGACAGATTTGTGAAAACTACTCAAACATCTAATTTCATGAAAATCCATCCAGTGGAAGTCGACTTGTTCCATGCAGACAGAGAGCATACATGACAAAGCTAATAACCGCTTTTTGCAATTTTGCGAATGCATATAAAAAGAGAAGAGGAGAAAGATGACAGGAAATAAAACACAAGGATGAAAACAGGAAGAGGAAACAGGTTACCATTTTAAGGTCATCTCATTCTGAAAAACTCCACAAACATATCTCCTCCTGACAACTGGTACTTGAACAACCTACTATTCCATCCTTTTCCTCACCTGAAGATTAAATAGTGTTCATGGCAGCCAGCAGTTAACTCTAACTTGCATATTAATGTAAGTATACGATTTTAGAATTTATTTATCATTTCTTCACGACAGAATATAACCATTACACAGAAAAATTGTGTAACATGAGATAACACCAAAAAGCAAAGAAAAACTGGACAAAAGATCTACCATAACAGGACAGTAATTACACATGAAAAAACCAAACTTCAAAATGTATGCTCAAGCTAGGATTTTTAGGTGCATTCACAACTCTGGGGAGCACCTAAAATCACTGTACATTTGTAGGCATCAAATAACTTGAGAACTGCAAAAGAGACTGTCATGAAATTTGATGCTGGGGAGTGGGTGGTACTAAAATGTCACCATGTAAATTTTCATTTACATCGAACAGTTACAAAGACCAGATTACAAGCATTTATGCACACATCTTGAGAAAAACTCACTAAATATTTACTTGAGCAAAAACGTTTTGTGTATGTTGCAGAGGACAATAAAACATATGGTACCCCATACACTTTTTCCATAAGCATTAAAGTTTCTGAGATAGTTCAATAAAATAGATGCTACATGTACATTTCCAGACTTGCAGACCTACAATCAAAGCAACCAATGGTGGTCTTCTAAACATACATGAATATTAATGATGTATCTTACTCGTGGTAGTAATTAAACAAAGCTCCTTCCCATCTAAATTTATAGGTCTACATACAGCATAAAGGTTCTTTCTTTTATCATTGCAACAAGCACAGCATTTTTACTGCAAAGAAAGCAAGCATCTGTCAGGACATCTACTGACAGCTGCAGCGCTTAGAACAGTGATAAAAGAAGCACAGCTAAATGTGCTGTTATAACCATTACTTGATTAATATTTAAACTGTCCCTTTCAGGACAATAAAACTAAAGACAGCAAACATGCCAGAACTGTTCTGTTTCATGTGCATTTCCATCTGGTTTGCTGCTTAAGACAGTAAGTAAACTCAGGACACCACAATAAGGTAGAGTGGAAATGGAATCTGGTGGCACACGGCGAAGCACGGAAGGAGAAGTGAAGGGGAAAGAGGCGAATGGAGTGGGTAGCCAGCAGTCTGGCACTGTATCGGAACACGGTCTATCCAGCATTACTACCGCAGATGCGCACAACTTGGCTGCCAGCAGCCGACTGAACTGACACCTTCGCCAATATAAATGGACTCGTCCGTTTCGCTGGAAGACCAAATGTGGTTTCTGCGCGTGTACCATCACATTCCATTTTCACTCTAACTTCTTCAAAACACAGATGCCAATTTATGCTTATGACATGAAATATCATTTCAGAAGTACTTCAAAACGATTACTAATTATAACCCTTTACCATGTTAAGTTCTTCTTTAGTATTTCTGCAGACAGAAGGTTGATAGCTACGGAAGTGGAAAGACCATTTCACCAAACTCTACCTCATTTCAGCAAAGAAAAGTAATAGTCATTATAATACAGTATCATCTTAAGTTGAGGCATCCCCATTGTGTATGTAACAATAAGTTAACTAGTTGTGTCCGACCTATATTATCCTTAACTTACAGTATCATTATTGAAATGATCACAACCACTAGTCACTTCTCTTCAGGTTACTTATGCCATATGCCGAGTCCTCTCACCAGCTCATTCCCGCACTGCTTATCAAACAAGGTGTGAGATTTCTATAAGTCATCTGCAGTTGCTATGTGAACACCATGCTTTGCATGATACATACACTACATACAATTCCTACTCGAAGTGTCACACATTCAGATGAAAGCTTCCTGATGTGTCCATTCCAAACACACCAAGAGTTTACAATCACATGAAAAGGTTTCAAGCAACAAATTGAAATGAAAGCTTCTGATGTGCCCATTCCAAACACAACAACAGTTCACAACTGCACAAAAAGGTTTCAGAAAGCCAATTCTATCCTAGACAGTACGAGAATATGCAGAAGATATGTGCTGAGGGAAACTGGACAGAACTGGTGCTAGAGTGGAGAGATCTCAAAGAAAATCACTGGCTAAACTGGCATGGCAAATGGGTCTACCTGCACCATCAGCAGGAAATTCATTATTAAACTGCTGTTTGTATTCATGTAAGAAGACAACAGTGACACAACTATGACAAAAATCATGAAGGAAGAGTGTATTTTGTAAACTGGCTTCTTAATGGGGTGAATGCTGGAAAAATAAACCCCACGCTCATTCCATGTAATGAAGAAGTCTGGTTTCATTTCAGTGGACATATGAACTCTCAGTATAAAATAAACTTGCCTGTAGAAAATCACAAGTTAATCCATGAAGTGCCATTACATGATGATAATGTTGATGTGTGGTGTGCTATGAGTGCAACTAGGGTCATTGGGCCCATTTTTTTCTGGGATTGTAAATTCATGCTGATAAGTTTCACAAATTCTGATACCAGTTTTAGAACATTTATCCAACTAGGAGATAAATCCAAGGTTTTTCAGCAAACCAGTGCCACAACACACTGTAAACAATGGTATGGGCTGTTCAAGAGAATGTGTTTGGTGACAAAATAACGTGGCCTCTTTGTTCACAATTTCTGAGAAAGTGTGATTTTTATGTGTGGAGTATTTTGAATGATGGTAATAACCTCACTATGATAATGAATTAAAAGAAAGACTACAGTACAAGCACTCCCAATTTCAGTTTCAGAACTTTGACATGCCCTGAATGTGTCTGTGATATGTGATGCATATCTCTGAGCCTATACAAATCATTTCTAACACCCTTAAATATGGTAAGTACAAAATCAACAAAAACTGTAATAAACTAAAATGTGTGAACCCCTACCCAAGACAAACTGAAACAAAAGATCAATGCACTGCCTATTGTCAAGCGAAGTACTCCGAGTGTAGAGAGATGCATGATGACATGTCCTTGCATATCACTTTGGCTTCTTAGATGGCACATGTACTGCAATCAGCTATACACCTCAGCTAGCCTAGTTATCACAAAATCTGAATCACAAAGAAGGAGAAGTGATATAGCTGTGATCTAATTACAGGTAGTATCTCTGTTATGCTATGACAGAAAGAGCAAAATGCAGGCAAACTTCAGAAAAGAAAGATGCCCTGCTAGAAATCATCTGGCTTCCCACACAAGTTAGCTTATGACATCTGAGGTTCTCATGGTGGTAACTACGAAGATTATAGTCTTCTGGGACGTGACACTGTGCAGTCTGATAGATGAATGCCACTTCTACTTATCTACCAAGCTACAAAGCATCAGATACCAGAAGACAGTAATCATACAAATGTTAACCTGTTTCATGTATGGGCATGGGGTCATGTTTGCCTCTTATGAGCTTCCATACCAGAATCATCCTGCTTCTGCAAAAAGCTAACAAGCTGTAGGTCAAGAAAGATGAAATACATTGCTATCTCCCATTTTCAAACTACATAACTGCATAATGGTCCTTTTTGCACAGCATGCAATCTACAATATACTCCAATATTTTCATGGTAGTCCACGCTATTGCAATATTGGAGACAGCACTACCTCAAAAGTGGTAAAGTTACTGCTTCCCTGTTCTGGCTAAAAAAAATGTAACAGACTTGCAGTTGGGGATATAGGACATGGCTTCCTCACACTGTCTCTTTGTACTCTCAAGTCCTCACCCCCACCCCAAAAAAATGCTCTGGTTACATAATGTTCTTTCTCCCTTCCTTTCTGTTACTCTGAATTTTATCCATGTATATTTATACAAATGTAAAACTGCAATGAATAAAGAAAATAAAACAGATCCGAGATTTGGAGTTCTCACAGCATTGTTTCTGATAAGTCAGGTCTTCTGTGATAGGTGCTGTGTCACTGGGTGCATGGTTCTTCTGCAACTTCATGACCCTTGAAGATGAAGGCACTACATTCCTCTGAAACATTGCAAAGCACTCACCCAATGACAGAGCATCAGATCCCAGATGACCTGAATCCTCAACAGAACAACTGTTTAAAAACTGGTATTTATGCAACAGCAATGTAACAATGCACATGTGATATTAAGAACCAGTGCCTCTTCAACAGCCATACTGTGAGATACCTCAACACAACCAGACCCCAAGTTCTTGCTACAACAGGTGAGTTAAAACCAAAGATTAAGATGAAACTGCTATCAAAGAAGGCAAAATGATCCTCTAGAACAGCAATTGCTAGCATCCTGGCACAATTCTAAAGACACTGTAAGAAACAGAGCACTTTTTTTTCCTAAATAGATGACCACTCTGTAAAAACATATATGAGCACTATGTTTATGGAATAAATGGTACTGAATGGCATATCACAGAAAATCATCACACAATGCATGAGATGTCAGGTTCTCATGATGGTGCAAATTCTGATTTTTGTTCTGTTTTCTGGGCTAAACTACCACCACCCAGAAACCACAGCCAAAATCATAAAATACATTTTAACAACATCCCTTGTACCTTCACTAAGATCATGTACCAACACAAAATGGGTTACATCTGGAAAGTTTTGCGTTGTTACTGCATAAAGTATGTGCTGTGTATGGAGGATCAGGTCCCAAAGTTGCATATCTTTTATTTGAAAGACTATGATCTTATAACGAATGGTTAATAGGTGCTTGTAATCATTTGATGCATTGCGAAGTATTTACAGTTACAGTGGGCACCCTGCAGATGGTATCAGTAGATGCTGAAATGCATTGGAGCAGAAACTAATACATGATTTGGCAGACACAGTGTAGTGCAAAAATGTTGGTTTATAAATGGTGATACTGAAATGTTATTTCTTTATTTTCATTTTGTGTGTGATTAGGAGACAAAATAAAAAATGAAACCATTTGGGTACAATTACGATAAGTTAATTACACAAAACATATAAATACAGTGTGTGGGCAAAACACAAAGATGTCTAACATAAGAGCATGTAGTTAAGCAGCACTGATCAAGTGGAATCTACAGTGTACAACTATGTGTTTTTATGAACTGTCCAGAAGCAGTTTCATACACCTTGACACATAAAAACTTAGAAACCATACATTAAATCCCAGTACTTGTGAAATTCTCTATGTCAGATAATACAATGAATAGAGGCAAGAATTTATTATTTAGCAAGGCAAGTTGATTTATTTCATGATACTTCAGCCAAGAGGGGTTAACATCATCTTTTAACTCTTTTTTGTGACTGTACAGACTTAAGTGCTAGTATAGAAACTTGTATTACATATAACTAACACAAATCTGTTATGGGGGCTGTACAATAAGCATTATGTATAAAGAAGACAACTCACGATTGCCTGCCGCAGGTGCTGGAGATGCCGCCGCTATTGCCTTGTAATTGGGTGGAAGTGCCATTTTGTGTCTGCAACATGTACAAAGCAGCAGAAGTAAACACAATTCTAAATTAAAATTGGTATCTAAAACCGTGAATGCACTCCTATGGTGAACAGATTGGGACAGATTTGCCGTGATACAGACTACAAAAGCTGGAAGTTGCCACTATTGCAGATCTCCCACTTTTCTATCACCACAGTTCACAGTCATTTACTCTTTTCCTTTGTGCTGTAACACTACATAATAGTGTAAAAGTCTATCTCATTCCTCTGCGCTAAAATGGCAGCCTTGTTCTGAAGGACTCCACTATGCCATTCACTGACCACAACCTACAACTGCCAATCTCAGAGAAACTCGGAGCAAGATACATCCAACACTTAACACATTCTTGTTTTAAGAAAGGAGACTAGACTTTGTGCAAATGTGGTGGCTACCTCCATCTCTGCAAATAGCAAAGCTCATTGCTCAAATACTGACAATCATACAACCATTCCTAGCTTTCACTAACAATGGTATTTGTTCATACTGTTTTTGTTACAATGTTTTTAGAATCACTATTACCAATGCCAACTCACAAGAAAGATTTTGACCTTGACTGCAGTGAAACAGAGATGTCATACTATTAGGTGTTTGCAACCAGTAACCAATGCAGTCGAGTTAGGAATACTGTGGGCTGAAGTAAAGTTCTGACTCATGCATTTGAGTTAATAATAATATTCCTGTTGTACTGTACCAGTATGAGCAACACATAAATTTGGTTGTCACTCATTATCAACCAAATATGTAACAAATGGCAACCAGTGGAAAAAGACAAGTGCAGTGACACCCACAGATATAAGAACCTATTCACCACCAAGTCCAAGTTATTCTCATATGTCAACAATAGTAGTTTCTGTCAAATTCCTGTCCCCATGCCCATCACTTCAACTTTACCTTGCATATATTGCAGAAAATTCATCTGAATTAGATAACAATGCTTCATTTAATTATCATTTTCAGAAATGGTAAAATATAGTCTCAAAATGTATTAATGATTTCGTATGACAGATTTTACAAGGGAAAGGAGATGGAATTTGTCACATTCATGTCATATGTCATGCGAAGACAAAGGTAAAGTTGTGCTTCAGCATGACGTGAAGGTATATGAGGGAGCAATGTTACAGCATCAGTAACTTTTTTCACCTTGGCATAAAAGGGGATAAGGAGTCAGCTTTATACCCTGCCCACATTTACCCCTGAGGAAAAATTCCCCGGTATCCACTAAACACCCGTGTCATGTGGCAGAAATTAGAGGATGTAAAAAGGTAAACAGAAAGTAGCCTCTGTGGTTAAGTAGCAAGCCATGAACATACATGGGGGAAGTACAGTTAAACTTATTCAACAAAATGTTGTAGTATTCGATAATATGAACTGTCACTACATATGGTAAACAAGAAAGCCAGTAGTACAATATAATGACATGGCTGAAACATAACCTCTATTCTGAGGAAAAAATGAAAAACCCAGATTGCTACAGTTAATGAACATTCTCAGAGAATTAAAAAAATTCTGAAAGCTATTTGCTGCAATCTCTGCTAAAGCTCTTGAAATCCTGCTCCTGGCTACATACCACTACCAGTAAAAGTACCTGTGGTAAGTACCCTTCTAGCCTAAGTTTAAACACAGTAAAATTTTAATAAACTACCAAAAGTCACATGTAAAAACACGAAAGTAAACAATAACATACGACTTACAGTCTATGATCTTAACGCAGACTATATCAAATGTTGTGTCTTAAAATGTGTATCCTGCTACTGCCATTAATTACAACAGTGAACAAGGTTTTCTCCAAGGCCATTATTTTCCACTTTCAAATAAATTAATTTGGAAAAGTAATTTCACGTGTTTGAGACGTAAGATATTACAGTGAATGGAATTTTCATTGGACCTACTATAAATAAATTTAAAAAGCCATCAAGCTGGTAATACTGCTGATGAAAAGCTTACAAAGTATATTATGGGGTCATGTTCTTAAAAAGTTTTAAGTGACGAGTGGCTCATAAATTTAAAAGCAATGACAAGACCATCTGTACATAATACTTACCCTATAAAATACAATGTGCACAATACAGCTCCAGTCCCTCACCATGCTACTTTTCAGGACAGCTCTTAATTCCACAGTGCTACTTCCTTTAATTTATGAAAACCACAAATTTTCACTGAAATTGTAATATTTGATTCACTGACAATTACCATAAAATATATACGAAATACCATTTAGAGAGGTTTAACTGGAATGTGTACATTTCATAGCCTTGGAGTCAAACTCCTCAGCAGCATAGAAATTTGCTAAATTATGATACATCTACCAGCTTATCGCCTAATTACTAGCAACGCCACTTTTATCGCCACCAAGATCATTTCCATTATGCAGATCAAAATTAAGATGATTAATGTTTATATAATAATCGCAAATAAGGATAAATGAAAGAACGGACAATAAGTTACCTTACTTGACTTGCGAATGCTGAATACAGTGGTCAGTGTTTCAGTCGTTCTTTATAGAATTTCCTTTTTAAGTGCTAAAATGAGGGTAAATTCGGGGAGAAAATAACTTCCCACTCACATATTCCTATATCGCGACACATGTTTACTAATGTGTAAAATACCGACTGCTATATTACAAGATTCAAGAAAGCACACTGTACTTGTAATTTATTCCTTTTTGGGTAATTCCCCGGCGTCTGAGTTCTAATTGCCGACATTTCGGAACTCACTATCGGTTCCATCTTCATAGGCAGGTGCCTCTGAAGATGGAACCGATAGTGAGTTCCGAAACGTCGGCAATTAGAACTCAGACGCCGGGGAATTACCCAAAAAGGAATAAATTACATTTAGAACACGGCGAAAGCTTAAAAACAAGATACACACTGTACTTCCTTCCCATATATTGTAGCTGACATAATTTGGAGTTAAGGAATTACGATCATACTGAAGCTTCCATTGAGGGGGTAAAGGGGAGGCTAATTTCACAAAACGCATGAGTTGTTTTCAAAACTCACCTTAAAACAAATCAGTTACAAACTTGAAACATTCACATTACACATACGCTACAAAAAAAGGGCAAATGAACCACATATTACACAAAACACTTGCAATATGTAACCACAAACATTACATTATAACACAAACCATATTTTTGTTGTGTGAACAGCACGACAGTCATACCAACCAACACACTCAATTAGCTTATTTCAAATACCAACTACCTTTAAACCGAACTGCGCCGCCAGAATCCTTCCGACGCGCGCTTCAACGCTTATACAAGCATCATAATCAGTCATCTACGGTAAATAATTTTTGTGTGACACACACACACACACGTACACAAGAAAGGGTGGTGGTATTTGATAAAAAAATATATATCTATATTTTTTGAAGTCGTTTAATCAAACAATATACACGATAAATATCCCTATCACTTTCTCAGTTTCATCGCGGAAGATAGCCCACACCACAGATTACTAGTACCACACAAAAACACATCCCCAGGCCATCTATTTTACGAATTTACAATTCAGACGTTGGTATCGGTTGCTCGGTCTAGCAGCCAAAGTACTGCATTCCTATGCACCGTAAGCACCTGTGCTTAGCACAAAAGGGATGGTAGAAAGTGATGCCGCATAATTCCATAAATTGCGGTGTACCGCCGTTTCGCTAAAACCTACTTCTTCCACCTTCGGAGTCAAAAATGTGATGACTCATAAATGCAAGCAAAGCAATCTGTGAACGTAAGATTTTGCGCCAAATGTAGCATTCACGTAGAATTTGGTGCACATTGCATTATTGAAAACTAATTTTACGTGAGAACGAGGTTGTCATGACGGTGAGTATCGAGATTATGTATTGTCTTGTGAAAAGTGACGCCTTGAAGTTTGGTTGACGGGTAACGTACTCCAAAATTTCCGAAGAACCTGCTGCATCTATTTTCA
>Ga0123355_10006666_pt1 | contig 17162 bp, 11 predicted proteins | sample TergutEmb28metaG_3_FD_89872 | JGI IMG/M metagenome (GOLD analysis project Ga0123355, IMG submission 89872) | Embiratermes neotenicus P1 segment gut microbial communities from Petit-Saut dam, French Guiana - Emb289 P1 | ecosystem: Host-associated > Arthropoda: Insects > Digestive system > Gut ...
AGGGTGGTGTTTTTGAGTTGTATTGATGTAGATTTTATTTTTGTGTGGTGTTTGGTGGTTTGTTTTTTGTTTTGTTGGGTGGGGGGGGGGGCTGTCTTAAATTAGAGTCGTCTCGTATTCGGGTAAATACGGTAATAAGGATGCGGGTGGGGAGGAAAACAAATCAAACAGATCTGACTAGCACACACACTCTCTATTCACTTGAGAGGTTCTCTTCTCAAGCAATGTAAGGAATGATATCATTCATCTACCCTACATAAGGTGGAGCAACAAGCTCACAGCAAAAATCCTACACTACCCTGGATAAAAACACTACACTTTTGTTCTTTAAGGTGGCACATCCCCCTTGCATTATTCAATACAAATGAAGATTGCTGCCAGTCAACACAATGTTATATTCAGTAAGGGTAAGGCCACAAGTTTCAGGTAAAAATGATTATCCATCAGGCCTCATGACAAGAATACAAAGTGGGGGACAAGCTTTACAACCGGACGCGCACTTGAGATCTGTCGTGGGCCGCTAAGTACACCGAGTACTTAGCGGCCTATGATAGGATAAATGTCAACACATAATGCAGTGGACAGAGGTCACAACAGAACCCTGTAGTTTTATCATGAAAATTACTGTTTACCACGGGGCATTTCAGCATAAAAAATTTTGGAGATCTTTCGAGGTCTTGCTGTAAGTAATGGCACCGAAGGTATACATTTAACTTACAATAAAAGAGGCTTGCTTGCCCATATGGCTTTTATCGAGCTTCGAAAAAAAAAAAGGAAAGCCTGAAGTTACTCCTTGAAAAGAGAAGACACACACCAGACTGGGAGGGATTATTAAATTTTCTGAAGCAACACATACACAAACGCAATGCACTATAACCAGAAGCCACAGAAACTTCCAGTCGGTGGTAGCCAATTCTTATGCGTTTGCCCGTGGCCTGTCAGAGATGGTGAAAAGAGCCGCTTATTCTTCAAAGAGCGAGTAACAGAAACAAAATATCACTTTGCAAGATTGAAGAGATGCAGCTAGTCTTACTTTATATGCGCTTCTCACACACTTCGATAATCCGACTGCAATATACACACACAATGATTCCAAGAATTTTATATCCTAACTGCCTAGATCATATTATTCTAATTAGCCCTTTTAAATGTTCCATAGACTTCTAATTACACATTACAGGCAAGCTATACCGTTTACACTGTATGTATATTTCATCTTGTAAAGGCTGGAATTTCAAACCTCAAATACAGTTGTAAAATATACCTTCCTTTGTATTCTTGTAATCAGGCCTAATGAAAGGTAATCATTTTTAAGTGGTGCATGCAACCTTGATCTTCCTGATTATAATGTTGTGTTGACCTGACAGCAACTTTCATTTACGTTCATTTTACAACGTTGCGTATCACTGCCTGATCCAGTAGAACACTATGAATTATACAAGAGAGTCCAATGAATGGGCTTAAGGCATCTTCTTTTATTGGAGATTAGGGTATGGGATGAGGAGGAGCTCCACTTTCAAACCATCACAATTACTGTGCAAGAAAATGATACAAAATGCAGGTTCCTTACAATGTCATTGACAAATTTTCTTCAAAATATTAGCATATTCATGACATAATCTTTCTTTACATTATTGTTTAACAAATGTCTTGGAGCATACACTGAATAAACTGTAGTATACAAAACCTACAAAGAGTTTCCAGAATATCGTTTTGAGTACACCATTCACCATCTGCAGACAACAGCAAGTGTCGGCCATTTAACAAAACAACCTGTCACACAAATTATACCTAAAAATCTAAACCTAGAGCAGATTCAAATTTTTTTATATAATATTTAAACATACTATGGAACGCCAGACAGAACGACATACCTGAATCATCCAGAGCATGAGCATAAGGTAGCAGTGAGATGGTGGGAAGCAGGATGAAGGATGGCATTTGTTCACTACTGCCAATATTTACTATGTACAAGATAATTTCACACATTACACACACGACTCCGTAATTTCCGTTGTTAGGCTATCCTTCCCTGCTGTAGGTTCAGGCCCTAGGCCATTAACCCTCTCTTCACTAGAAGGCCATGTCTTCTCTGGAGTACTGCAACTCTCACTGCTTGAGGGAGGACCCTGTGTGTTGGTGGAATAAATAAGGTGTTAGTTATAACTGCACTGACACAGACATGACATTACACACAACAGAAAAGAGGCCACAGCGGTTAGTTGTAATAATTTTTAAGTGGTTAGTTAATCATTACTTTTAGTTTGACCTCTCTTTCCAAACAAAGTTGTTAATTGTGTTGTTCTATATATTGTTTGTGTGTAAATGTGTACTGTACAACTGCCACCGGGTGGCTACCCAATTGCAGTTAACAAATATATCAATATCGATATGGGTCACCCACTTGTCACATATTAATTGATGGAGATTCGGAATAACTAAAAAAACATGTAGTACCTACAAATGATGTGAACAAAAAACTTCTTGGTTAAGTAACAACCACACGGAAATTAAATTCACACTGCTGTAAAGAGCAACTCAGTTTTATTCATACCATTTGCAAGTTTAGTATGTGATCCATTTCTTGTCCTGCACACATGACAAAAGTCAATTTCATGCCAAAAATTATGCAATACAGACGGGCTGTTTAAATGTTTACCATAACTGTTCACATTGATCCTTCAACTAGTTCAGGATTACAGGTGCTGGCAGAATGAGAACTTCATGTTTCACAAAGCCCTAAATGAAAAGTTGTGGGGTGTCAAAACTGCAAGTAGGAGAAGGTAGCACGTGGACCAGCTGACCAAACCATTCCTCAGACAACTGCCCATTCAAGAATGCTGTAACCTCACTGTGAATGTGTGGTGACACTTTGTCTTAAAGTAAAGTAAAGCAGTCCCATTACAGGTCTGGACAGGCCCAGAGGGTTCCAGGAAGTTATGGTTCCCAGATTTCGTGACAATGGCACAGGATGGTGGTAGGATGTCAGCCTTAGGCACAGGCTGCCTTTACCCCCAGGAAATACTCCTGGTACTCATGGTACTCATTTCTGTTAAAGGCTGAGTCGACCCCAGGGCCACAGTGCGATCGGAAGGATTTTATGTCACTGAAAAATCCACTGACACCAGCTGGGATCGAACCAGCGACCTACTGATTTGTAGCACTTGTCTTAAAGTAGTTGGATGGAATATTCCAGCATGTCACAGCAGATAATTAGCTTTATGAGATGTGTCTTTACTATACTGTTAAGATATAAAACCAAGTATGCCATACATTCCCTATACAAATATCTGTATGATGAATATTGTAAATTATAGATGAGTAAATTCTGTTGTGTCTAGCAGATTTAATTAGTGAATCCAGAAAACTTGGTTACAAGTAACAAAATTATACTCACCCACATACCCCCACATCCTCTAGCAGTGGCAAGAGGGGCTTCGTCATCAGAGTAATGATCCAGCTCTGCAGCATCTGTTTCTGTACCAACAGATCGTTTGGTAGATGGCTGCAATGTAGAATAATTACGTCCTCCTCGTAGGAATATGCCTGCCCCATTCTTCTCATCTATGGTAGGTGTAGTAGTGGTAGTGACAGCAGTCATAGTAGTAGTAGTAGTAGTACCAGTACCAGTAGTAGTAATAGGAGTAGTACTAGCAGTAGTAGCAGTAGCAGTTGCTTCTGTTGCTGCTGTTGTTATTGTTGTTGTTGTTGTTGTTACAGTAGAGATGCTGCCAGTTGTGGTGCTAGTGGTGACAGTGAGAGATACAGTGGGAGTGGTTGATACGGTTGAGCCTACAATGAGTAACAGTACTTCAGAATCATGCTGCATTGCAAGGACAGACGTCCTAGACACATATACCACTACATACTTCAATAACAACTGATCTGCTAGGATGAAAGACATGAGTTACTATACTCTATGCCACAAACTTCCTTGGGCAAATGGGGAATAAGACAAATCATATTTAAACAATCTTCAGGCTGAGGAGCATGGGACAAGATGTTATGTCAGTTGGTAACTGGCTATCCATGTTTTGAGGGAATTTAGTACCATCAAAATGTTGGGAACTGACTACCCAGTAAATGGATGCCACATCCCCAAACAGACCTTTTAAATAACCTGGTAACATTTATTATAACTGCTGCCACATGAAACGTTAACAGCTGGACTCACTTAATGTGGGGATTACTGTTCAGAAACAAAGAAACTAATAATAGTAGTAGTAGTAGCAGTAGCAGTAATAGCAGCAGTAGCAGTAGTAGTAGCAGAAGTAGCAGCTGTAGTAGTAGTAGCAGCAGCAGCAGCAGTAGCAGTAGTAGTAGCAGAAGTAGCAGCAGTAGTAGCAGTGGTAGCAGCAGCAGTAGCAGTGGTAGCAGCAGCAGTAGCAGCAGCAGCAGTAGCAGTAGTAGTAGCAGTGGTAGCAGTAGTAGCAGCAGGAGTAGCAGTAGTAGCAGAAGCAGTAGCAGCAGTAGTAGCAGAAGTAGCAGCAGCAGAAGTAGCAGTAGCAGAAGTAGCAGCAGAAGTAGCAGCAGTAGTAGTAGTAGTAGCAGCAGCAGCAGCAGCAGCAGTAGCAGAAGTAGCAGCAGCAGTAGTAGCAGCAGCAGTGGCAGCAGAATTAGCAGCAGCAGCAGCAGCAGCAGTAGTAGTAGTAGTAGTAGTAGTAGTAGTAGTAGTAGCAGTAGTAGTAGCAGCAGCAGTAGCAGTAGTAGTAGCAGTAGCAGTAATAGCAGCAGTAGTAGCAGAAGTAGCAGCAGTAGTTGTAGCAGCAACAGCAGTAGCAGAAGTAGCAGCAGTAGTAGTAGCAGTAGTAGCAGAAGTAGTAGCAGCAGCAGCAGTAGTAGCAGAAGTAGCAGCAGTAGTAGCAGCAGCAGCAGCAGCAGCAGCAGTAGTAGTAGTAGTAGTAGTAGTAGTAGTAGTAGTAGTAGTAGTAGTAATAGTAGTTGCTGTTGCAGCAGCAGCAATATTCCTATTCATATATCACATTGCAGCATCCTGTCCCTGAGCCAGGGTCCAACTAACCTTATCCCTAAAACTCCTCATGTAACAGCTTCACGGTTAACACTGTATTTCTGAAATTGAATGAAATGCTATAATAACAACCCACAAGCTATTACCCTACATGCTGCATCACAATTTATACAACGAACCTTTGTGGTTAAGCTCTTCCTGAGACTTGCTTGATCGAGTGAAAGTAGGCATGCGATACACCCAGTGCTCAAGGCCACCAGAACCAGATGAGCTTGTGGAAGCTGCAGAACTGTAACTGGTGCCAAGGCCACGTCGCTGATAGAACAGGATGTAGGCTGCCGCTGTCACCAAGCTTGTGTCTGCCACGGGATCCACACGTGTGTCATCAAAACAGTACCACTGTGTGTCATATGGGTTACGGCAGTAGGCTGTGAACACACAACAACACAGACAAGTGCCCATAAGCAACTAACAGCAAATCATCTCAACCTGAAATAATAAGGATTTTATATCACTGTAAGTTCTCACAGTATTTGTTTTGAGACAATATGCAAGTTCAACATTAAACACTGGCATAAGGTCATAGCAGTGACTGAAATTCTGGACACAGCCCAACATATCAGGCCATACAGCCCCCCCACACACACACACACACACACACATGCAACCACACATACACAAAATGTGTCAGAGGCTGTACCTGCCTCCACCTTCAGGCTGGACAGGGAAAAAGGAGAAACACAATAAGACCTTACTATATGGGTCTCTTAAAAAAATATGCACGTTCCTGCTGTAAATGTAATTAAAATGTGTTAGTACTTAAACTTATTAATGTAAAATAACTATAAATGTAATTATTTCATTTTATAATCAAAATTATGGTAAAGAATGTCCATATATTAATTAATATATCACAACATAACTAACTCACAGTACTGAATGCTGTAGTAAAACAAAAATAAACTCTCAAAGTTTAATCATAATTTCAGCAGAGTTCAATGTGGCAAACCACTTGTCACATGACATGATTTCAGGTCATACTCACTGTCTATCTGTATTTGCCTCAGCGTGCCTGATTTTACCGTTGCAACATTAGCAGTACATCTACTCCATGGTTGTCACAATGCACAAACATATTTATAGGAAAGGGAAGGTGGTCTTTAGAGCCTGACCGTACCCTATAAGCATGTAAACAGGAACATAAATAAATACACAAACACAAAGGAAAAAAACAGTACAAGGGGTTGAGAGTAGGGCTTTGAGGGGTCACATTCCTGGTTCACTTCCTCCATCAGAGGTTTAAAAATTTCTCAATTTGATTTAACGAACTTCCCTACGTGAATGTTGCCGGATGCCATGCAGGGGCAAGGTAATCAACACTCCACCTTTACAAACAATATCAATAATACATGAACACACGTACAGTTGAAAATCAAACTGACTCTTGAACAGTCACAACAGCAATTACGTGAAAGACATCGTGATGATGGATTTGAGGTTATTACAGTAGTGAAAGCGTCTTCGGTGGTCTAGGGGTAGCGTGCTGGCTTTAAGTGCCCAAGTTCGCGGGTTCAAACCCAGCCGAAGCCGTCAGGATTTTTCAGGGCGAAAAAATCCTCAGCACGCCTTCCTTTGGAAGGGAAGTAAAGCCGTGGGTCCCATGCCGCAGATTTTCGGCATGTAAAAGATCCCTGAATTGACGTGGAAGTCGCAACTTCAGGCAAAATTACCGGACAATTCTCGCCCACATAGTTCCACCTTTCGCTACTAGGATCTCTCGCGTCGTTGGGGATGTGGAGGTACCTGGCGGCTAACGTGGGAACGTCCAAACAGGTGGGGGGATAGGGTGAGTACAATAAGCCTCCTAGGCTGCAGAACATCTGTGGCATAAGCTACGGGCCCTACTGACGAAGAATTACAGTAGTAATACCTGGTATGATACAACCATTACACAAACAAAATATAAAGAGTTTCTGAACATGTTTACTGCAAATTTATTATTTAATGAAACCTAAGTTTCCACAATATGGATACGCATAAAAGATTCTGACACCGGTTTTGTTGAAGATTCAAGTCTTCCAGGATGTGACACTGCGTCCCTGGACAAGAAGTTCCTGACACTGACCCTGAAAATGAAGGCAATACAACCCCTTGAAATGTCAGGAACTAATCACCCAATCACACAGTATCATATCCCAGAAGCCTTGTACATTGGTGGGTATTCTTTCCCAATAAGGGACACCAAGAAAATTGTCTGCAGCAATTTTTCACTACACATGTATCCCTCAGCACATTCCTTGAGCCTGCTATTACCATTAAACTCCATACCTGTATAGTGACCACCCTGTAAATCCTGACCATGATGATTGCAGATGGCATATAGGTCATACACATTGTCATCATGGCGAAGTGGTGCCCGCCGTGGTCGTTTCCATGGTGACCACCCCAAACCACCCAGAACCCCTCCACTGCCAGGAGGTGAGCCCAGCAAACCTGGCGGAGCTACAGAGTTGCCTGGTGGAGACGGTCGGTTTGCTAAATGTGGACTCATATCAAAACCATACAGTGGGAAGTCCACCAGTGTTGTCAGCTTGGCTGGAGCCCTCAACTTTGAAGATTGCTGTAATTTCGTCACAGAAATATATGTTCAAATATCCCAATTACACACTGTAAGAAAATTACACTCTTATATTTATTCTGGAACTAAATATATCATTTTTCTCCATGTACTCCAGCCCATTTCTCAATTAAAGATATATTAAAACATAGACACCTTAATTCTTTAAGTGCCCATTTACCAAACTGTCCTGTCACTATTGTTTTGCACAAAGAGCCACCAGCATAACTACTACAGTTCAAAACCGAGTTCTGCGGCTCTGTTCCACATTCATTTCCCCAACCTTCAAAGCTGAGTTCCATACTGTTGTGATGTTTATAATGTGCTTATTTGTTTGCAGTGCACATCTTACATCTTCCTCTTGCATATGAAAATGGTATTTCATACTATCAAATTATAACTGAATGTAACATGATCTTCTCTATACATGTAAAAAATAACGTTCAGTATTCCTAGTATCCTTGCATCATGCAGTTCACAAGTGTGCTGGGCCCTAAGATTTTAAGTTATGTTAAAATGTCATGGAAGACAGCTAATACTCCAATAAAATAAAGAAAACAGATCAAGTTTAAGATGAAAATGGTGATCTTTATGTGAAGGTGATTTGTAACATGCTCTTATGTAAGACAACAATCAGATGACAAAGGTTACATAGAAGTAAGCTACTCACAACACAAGAATTGCACAAATGCACCTATCATGCATGGATCAAGTGCATTCCAGTGGAAAACAACCTACTTGAGAAAACGTTAAGTAAACACTGCAGAATTAGGACAATATGACATAAACATTTACAACATAACTGACATACACTCACCTGTCTAAACCGCTTCAGATGAATGACGAGAATGTCTGGTAATGACCACAGTCCTAGCTTTTTCACCACTTCCTGCTTGCGGTTGCAATTCGGACAGTGCCATGCATCTTCTGCACCTAACACCTCTGCTCGTGTATATAGCTGAAGAGACAAAACATTTATGTGCGCGATGAATATGAAAAATTATTGATACCAGTACAACAGCTGAAAGGATAAGAATGACATTATTCCCAGGAATTAAACACTTTATTATCCAACTAATGTACAATATATAATGGTAAATCAGTCCCATTACAGGTCTGAGGTGCCCAGAGGGTTCCAGGAAGTTAAGGTTCCCAGATTTCATGACAACAGCATAGGATGGTTGTCAGCCTTACGCACCGGCCGTTTTACCCCCCGGAAATGCTCCTGGTACTCATTTCTGTTGGAGGCTGAATCGACCCCAGGACAATGGTGTGATCAGAATGATTATGTCAATCAAAAATTCCAATGACACCATCTGGGATTGAACCAGTGACCTTCCAATTTGTAGCACAGCACCTTAACCACTGCGCTACCGCGGTCCCCCGTACAATATATAATACATAACACATAGATAAAATTAAAATTATAAAATATTTAAAAGTGCTCCAACATGTTTTGGATCACAAAGGATCCATCATCAGGGAGCCTTGTAGTGCTTGGCTAAAAATTACAAGAATGATTCTATCGTGTCCTTTGACATGGACGTAGTCGGTGTTATGGCAGCATATTCTGACTCGTTGTGCGTGTGTGTAGTTTACCGTATATGAAGGCACTTAATATACAGTGCCTTCATATACGGTGAACTACACACAAGCACAACGGGTCAGAAAATGCTGCCATAACACCGACCTTGTCCATGTCAAGAGACACAATAGAATCATTCTTGTAATTTTTAGCCAAGCAATGTACAAGGCTCCCTGATGATAGATCCTCTGTGATCTGAAACATGTTGGAGCACTTTTAAATATTTTATAATTTTAATTTTATCTACACATTATATATTGTGCATTAGTTGGATAATAAAGTGTATAATTATCATTGATGCATGGTGCAAACATGAAGATTCCAGGAACTTGTTACCTAAATTATCAGGGCGAATGAATTTGGTTCAGGGGTATGCTGAATTGATCTGGTGGAGGAACTGCATTGCTCACACACCAAGGCTGCAAGAATCTGGGCAAAAAAGAGCTCTGGAACAGAGACAAGAGCACAGACCTTGCACCAAGCCAGTAGGCACTAGTCTGAAGTGAGATAGGTAGCCATTTTCAGGTCTACAAATGGTACGAATACCGACTGGCGTGATACAACATCTATCCCTGCTTCTTCTTTCCACACCTCTGATTGGTCAAAATCCTTGCAATCCTCCTACGTAACCAATATATCTCTTCCTCTCAGTCATTTCAACATCCACCTGAACCAAATTCAGTCATCCTGAAGATGGAGGCAGCACATTCCTCTGAAATGTCCAAGCACTCTTATTATCTGACAAAGCATTAAAACCAAACAGACCATAATTTCAACAAGTTTACAACCCACCCAGCTATTCAATTGGCAGGCATGTCTTTTTCTCAACAAATCTAATTGGTCTAAGTGGCAGGGCTGTGATATCATTAACACTGGTCACTATTGATGTTGTTTACTTTAATTCCATATGTTAACATATACAGATTGCTGCATATGGATGTGCCTTTGAAAATGTATCCACTGCTAGCTTTAGTGCGCGAGTAGGACTTGCCACTTCCGAGTTTTAAACCAGACTCCTTGCGTTAGGTTTTCCCAAAACGTGTAAGTTTTAATTTCATCCCTTCCTAAAATGTCTTACTGTACCTGAATGGTCAAATGTTAAATTTTGTTGCTCCCTAACAAGTCCAAAAGTCAGAATTTTGAATGCGTTAACCCCACTGGCTTCCACTGTTGTCGCCCGTGTGAACTTTTTCACATGTCTCACTAATTTCTTTAGAGTCCAAGTCTGCCTAACATTGTAAATCTTCCCCGCACGATTTAAAGTGTCCTAAACGCTGTTACAGTTTTCAAAGTCAGTCTTTCAACCTTTCTTACCCCATACATTTAACACTAACGACTGTCGAAATTGTTAGCTTGCTATACCCTCCATAAAATTCTCTTTTCTTGTAGGGTGTAGTGCTGACGCTCTACAGTTTCTCCTCCAACATAAACCAAACCAACAATTTAAACATTTCTGACCTATGCTCTAAATGTACAATTTTGACTCTTAATAAAGGACTTGCTCCCTATATTGGTTATAAGTTCATTCATAATTTTTAATGGCCTTCAAATAAGGCCAAATGCATCATCTATATGAAATGTTTGTATAAAATTACTCTATGTACTCAATCTACAAAATGGGAAAAGTTACACACAGCAGCTAAATTTAACTCAAACTGAAGAGCGGAAAAAAATACAGTTTCATTGAGGACTGTATCTACTGTCACACGTTCATGTGTCACAGGAGATACTGTCTTCACACGAACAAAGTTCCAATGCTCTACTGCTGTCATTACTCACTAAACTATGGAGACGTGAAATCATATGGTTCTGAAAAACAGGTACACACACAAAAAAATACACTATTAATACAAATAATTCTGATTCAAGACTACAAAAACAATAACTTTAACTGGTCCCTTTTCTTTCATCTGGCTAACACTGTCTGTGTTTACAAAGGTAGGTGGTCAATCATTGATATGAACACAACAAAAGGGAGATAAAATTTTATACTAGAAATCTGATCAGAACCATCACCTCAAAGCATTCCTCAAGGGTGACAGCACCTCCCTGTTCACTGCTCATTTTCAGCTGTTTCACACTGGCATGCTCCTCCAGCTGGTCACTGTCATCGGCAATAGTGCTGCAATAGTATCACATGGGGTATCAGAGTATGTTAATGATGGGGAAAAGTATGTTCTGCTGACAGATGTAGCCTCGTCCATCACTCTGCATGTGTTTGGGAACACAGCACCAAGGCAAAACATTTTAGTCTAAAAGAATTAAATACCACAAGTCTGGAGAAAATTACAAACTGAAGTTTTGTAATTTGTCATCACCTAATATCGGAAGGCAGTGTGAAGAAGAACAGGTGTATCGAAACAAGTGGCACATGCAGAATGCAAAGTAATAGAAATTCTTACAAAAAAGACCAGTAAGTTTTAAGAAAAGAGACCACCTCAGAGGTCTAGGCATACATACAGAAGCATAACATTAAAATGGACCTTAAAGGTATTTGGTATGAGGGTGCTGACAAGATGATGATAAGGTACAATAGTCAGATTTTCTGAACATTGTAATGAAACCATCAGTTGCAAAAAAAGCACATACATGGGCTGATCATTTAATTCCGGGACTGATTTTTTGGTGAGTGAATGAGTACACCAGTTGGTCTTGTCTCCTTCGAAGTAGTGTCCTTGTGCTTGTATGCACTTATTCCAGCGCTCCTGCCACTGACGAAAGCACCTCTGGTAGTCACGTTTTGTAATAGCCCTTAGTCGTCTCGTCGCATTGGTTTGAATCTCTTCAATGTAATCAAATCGGCGACCTCTCATTGTTTTCTTCAGTTGCAGGAACAAGAAGTCACACGGAGCAAGGTCAGGGGAGAAGGGAGGGAGAGGGAGTGTTGGAATGTTGTGTTTCGCCAAAAATTCATTTGTGATGACAGCCCTGTGGGCAGGGGCTTTGACATGGTGCGGGATCCAACTGCTGTAGCGCCACTTCTCAGGGTGATGTCTCCGCACAGCGTCACGGAGGCATTGCAGGACTGTTCTGTAGAATTCCTTATTCACCATCTGTTCTCTAGGAACGTACTCATGATGAACCAGCCCGTCAATGTCGAAGAACGTGATCAACACGGTCTTCTCATTGGACTCAAAGAGATGATGCCGTGTTCCACTGGGATGACATTTGCTTTGTTTCCAGATAAAAGCCGTACACCAGCATTTGTCACCAGTGATTACCGAGGACATGAAGTTAGGATTGTTTTGGGCTCGCTCATGGAGGTCAGTGCAAACTGACACGCGATCGTCCTTCTGCTCTGCTGTCAGGAGACGGGGCACAAATTTCACTGTCAGACGTCTCATTTGCAAATCTCCGGTTAGAATTTTCTGGCTCGTACCAAATGCTATTCTAACTTCCTCTGCAACCTCTCTGATAGTCAGACATCAGTCAGCACAAATGATTTCTTGCACACACGCCATAGTCTCCTCGGTGTGGGAGGCGGACAGCCTGCCTGGGCAGGGGTCGTCTTCGTAGGATCGGCATCCACTTTTGAAACGGGAATACCACTCAAATGTCTTTGATCGACTTAGGCAGGACTCTCTGAATGCTGCTTGCAGCATTTCATATGTTTCAGCACCAGTTTTCCCCAGACGGAAACAGAAATCGAAGCACACATGCTACTGCACTTTCCCCTTCATTGTGAGATGCGACGCACACTGCACGTAGACATTCACTGAAAGGTTTCCACAGAGCGAATGCAGGGAGACACCATCCACCAGTTTTGCACATACACTTGCCCAGAGTTGACATGTGTCCCACTCTGTTGCCACTTCGCTACGTATTATAGTTTCCCGGGAAAAACATTGGTCCTGGAATTAAATGATCAGCCCACGTAATTTCTTCATTAGGTGCAAAATTATTGACTGCTTAATGAAGATGCTGCACCACAAAGTTAAGTACTTACTTCTGTTTGGGAATAGCAGTCTGTCTATAAGTGGGAAATGTTTGTGTAAGACATGTGATCACAATGGAGTCTTCTGGCAAACTGCGATACATATCCTTGTGTGAATATACAGAGAGACAGCAGACGAATTAAAGTATGTGTCTGTGTGGCTTGCACTATAGTCTGATCTGGCAGAACAATTGTTTATGCTTAAAGCAGCAGTTCAAGATACAAATAAGACATCTTCAGTTAATTAAAGAAAATATGGAGGTAAACACTGTTCAGAAAATGTGGTAGTTCACTTTATATGTGAGGCATATCCAGCTCCATGCACACTCTCTGCAGCTTCGTTAGTTATGCAACCCAACATTCCACTTCACATTTCACTCTGCATTCCTTTCAGTTAACCATGTGGAACAGGAACCCATACAACCACAACAGATACTGTTTCACTTGTATCACATTACCCAATGTCAGCATATGTTCATGACAGTCTTAGCTCCTTCTGTTATATTTTTGTGATCATAAATGATAGACAATATACTGCTTATTATTTCAGTTTTACTTTTTAAAAGCAGGACTGGATGGGCACTGTTTTAAGTAGTATAATTTATGGACTGGCACCAATGGTTCCTGGAGAACACTGTTCCTAGAATCACTCATTCTGAAATGCTTCGAACATTCAACCACGTACTTCTTGCCATTTTAAATCATTCTGATGATTAATCATGGTTCAGAAAGTAGTGCAATTAAATCCTCTAATCAGCATTTCTTTCCTTCCCTACTAATTAATAACAGAATCCACACAAGAGTGATCAAGCATTAAAAACTATTACAACTGCTTATAAACTGTGGCACACACACACACACACACACACACACACACACACACACACATTGGAAGTGACAGAAAACTGAACTGCAGCACAGACTGTACAACACACGCTAAGTCCCAGCAGTGCCACCTTGGTTCTGCCACTGACATGGCTGAAGTCACATATGGTATGTGCATTTTGTGACCTGTGTACCTTAGCATCATTTTGAAAATATGTGTTCATCTTATTATTACATTTTGCTGCAAAATAAGTCTCTGAACCCAAAGTGCACCTTTAATTTTTAAACGATCCGCAATCCCAGATGTGAATGCACATAAAAATGACACCCCTAGTAACCACTTTACATAGTTACGCAGCAAGAAAATTTATTGCATTTCTAGGACATGACGTATAATCTGTTTTATTGATCACAAAATGCCATTTATTTCACAATTTATCCTCTTCTTCTCAAATAATACAGTTTTCATCAACCACATAATAAAATGTAAGTATGAACTCAGACATCAGAGGCTAATGAAACGCATTCTTCACTACAGCTTAAGGACACTGCTACCGAACACCAAGAGAATGCAAAGCACAGCAGCACCCAAATACAAGGGCCCCACAAACACAATGAAACAAATCACTGTTCTTATGCTAACGGAACACTATCAAAAATTGAGACAAATTAAAGTGCATTCACAAGAACTCAAACAGAAAAATACATAAATAAACAGCTTTCTTTGGAAACCAAGTCAATTTACGACAATTTTATAAAAACTGTCCACATACCTCATGGGTACACATGGCCAAACATTAAACTTGTACAGGAGCCCAAATATACTACCCACACCACTGCTACACTACCAACTGCTATCACATACCTCTCCTTCCCTTGTAGGTCCCATTCCAAGACCAGTTTCAGATGGGGGGGTCCAGCATCCTCTTCACAGAGAGCCAGTGCCTGTTCCACAGCTTCCATATACAATGGATGGTCCAGTGTCGGGTCAAGATATGTCGGTGAGCCATCTCCTAGGCCATCAATAATTCTAATATGGAACAGTGGAATCTGCAGACATACGAGTAGCAGACTAACTTATTTTCTTAATCTCTTTATACATCAACATTTAGGGCCTAATTATAAGTATTTTGCATGAATCTCTGCAATATAATAAACAAGAAAGTGAAAAGTTTGAAAATGTTCATGCCATAAACAATGTATATTTTGTGTTCTTTATACATGTATATTCCTGTAAAGAACTAAAATTATCACTGTTACATTAATTTTACAAAAATGTAAAATTCTACACTGCACTGTTTCAGAATTAAAACCATGAATATTGTAATTGTTCTTTCAGCTTAAACTTTTCAGTAAATGTTTCTACTAATTTTTCAGCATTTCTTACCCACTGAGCAGCAAGTAGTGAACCAAGAGATGGGACATGACATTAAATGTGTGCCAAATATGATAATAAAAAAGCAGTCCCGTTACAGGCCTGGAGTGGCCCAGAGGGTTCCAGGAATTTAAGGTTCCCAGATTTCATGCCAACGGCACAGGATGGTGGTAAGGTTGTCAGCCTTATGCACTGGCCGCCCTTACCCCCCCAGGAAATGCTCCTGGTACTCATTTCTGTTGGAGGCTGAGTTGACCCCAGGGCCATAGTGCGATTGGAAGGATTTTATGTTTATGAAAAATTCCAATGAAACCAGCTGGGATCGAACCAGCGACCTTCTTATTTGTAGCACAGCACCTTAACCACTGTGCTACCAACTATGATATAACAAGGAATCTAAAATAAATTACTGTTCACTGTATTAAGAAATTCAAAGTTTAATTAGTAGTAACACTGTGCATATAAATGTTGTTTCTTTATAACCAAACATTTCCAAAAACACATAAGAAATGACTCACAATATCTCCTGAATCAGGAAATGTGTTACCTTTGATGTGACAGTAAACTGTGACTTACACTCACTTCAGGGAATTCTGGGACTGAAAGTACACGCTTATATCTTCTGGGTCATATAATTTTTACCTCACAAGTATGATGTCTAATGAAATATTGTACAATGAAAAGAATTTAAGAAACAGTACAATTTCCTTTCACAATTTTCTGTACTGAAGATTGTACTGTTTAAGTAATAGCCTAGTTACAAAGAATTTTACTTACATCCTGGGAACTGACAAGAATGTCATCATGAAGCACTGCATTCATCTCCTTGAGTATAAGTTTCTGGAGGTCTTCGTATGATGTCTCACGGCCAACCTGCATTGTATAAGGACTGCTGAACCTTGCACAATGATCTTCAACAACTAAAAGATTCACCCAGCACAGCAATATATATGCTGCACCTCCATCATCTGTCGCCTCCTTCAACTGTGGCAGTTCCAAGCAGTAAACAGGATCAGTTTCTTTGATACTCAGCACAGGCTGTGAATCTGCGCATGTAAAATGTCACTCAGAATTAAATTACTGTTCACACATACACCAAACTTCTTACCATCTACTGGGTCTGAGAATTTTGGGCTAGTTTTCTTCAGCTCATAACCCCATGGCAATGCACTTTAATGAGAGAATCATGTATTCATATACAAAAATTACATAATTGCATATTATCTTACTCATCATCATATTCTGCACCACACTGGGAGTTCTACCTTCAGCCTGCACCTTCAGATGTCAAAACACATTTGTCCAGTCATGTACAAAAATGGTATAATAAAAACTACTGTTGGTTTCATAACTGTTGTTTGTTACTAGAGGTGCTGAGTAATTGAAAAGTATATCATGAGCTTGTAGATGAAAAAGCTTACAGGTAAAGACAGATGTCACCCTGTACAACACCATTAAGGCACAGAGGAAGCAGAGATACAGTTAGCTCTACTCATCCACAACCTTGGCAATAGATATGGCTGGGTAGTCAACATCATGTCACTGCCACTATACCCCAAAGAAAGAGACCCTGTACCCATTGTTGAGGAGACTGGGTGGACCTCAGGACCAGTCTGCATGGGTGTGGAAAATCTCGACCCCACCAGTTTGAACCCCGACCCTCTCATTGTTTTCAGGACAAAACTGACATAATATTCACAAGATTTGATGTTCAGGTGACCGTGCATCATGACCAATTCTTATAATAAAACCAACTAGATGCACTAATTTCTCAAATTTATTTTTGGAATAAAACTCTACATGTTTCGGACAGTTCCTCTGTCCATCATCAGGAGTTTTTCACTGTACACACGGCAA
>Ga0123355_10006667_pt1 | contig 17162 bp, 20 predicted proteins | sample TergutEmb28metaG_3_FD_89872 | JGI IMG/M metagenome (GOLD analysis project Ga0123355, IMG submission 89872) | Embiratermes neotenicus P1 segment gut microbial communities from Petit-Saut dam, French Guiana - Emb289 P1 | ecosystem: Host-associated > Arthropoda: Insects > Digestive system > Gut ...
GGGGGTTTGCTGTGTTTTTCCGTTTTACCCAAAACGTTGCAATAAACGGCAGATAAGGGGGGGGGGGGGGGGAGTTATGGAACATAAACTGTATATTTTGATTTTCTCTATAACTTTAGTCTGAAAATCTCATTCTAAGAAGATACATGATCAAACATGTATATTGGTCGTCATGTAAGGTACTCGTTATTCTGGTTACATTTGAATGAAACTTGAATGTTCTCAATACAGTTTCGAAAAATACTCAAATATCAAATTTCATGAATACAAATGCAGCGGGAGCCGAGTTGTTCCTTGCGGACAGACAGACGGACAGGCATGACGAAGCTAATAGTCGCTTTTCGCAATTTTGCGAACGCGCCTAAAAAGTGTCGACAGCCCCCTCTCGTTCAGAAGGAAATATGAGATACGCTCATCTCTCTTTCTCTGTCTTGCCGGGTACCATCTGAGTGAAAATCGTGCGCGGTAATGCGGCGCCTTCGCAAAGAAACCTGCAATAATGCAACCGTTAACTTCACCTTGTCTGGTCATCTGTTCGCGTGCAACAACTCGATAACCGGTGAATACATTTGAGGGCGCGTTCGCATTTAGCATAGTCATGTATGTCCGTCGTGCACGGAACAGCTCGGCTCCCTCTGGGCGGATTTTCATGAAATTTTATATATATGAGGACTGTTCGAAAATCTAACGAGAAAGTTCAAGTTTTATTAAACTATGACAAGAATAATGGGTACTTTATATGAAGACATAAGTACATTTGTGATATCTCTCTTAATTCTTCTTCAATGCGAAATGTTATAGACATTAGTTGAAGAGAAAATCAAAACACACACTTTATCTTCAATAACCCCCCCCCTCCGAAAATCGGGCTGCTTATGATATAATGCGAAAAAACATGGCAGAGCCAGTCAGGCCACCGATGACAGTATGGCGCATTCGCATTGCATGCTGGATACCTAAGGCTACAAACACACTCAACAATATGTATACTTATTGCTTTTTTACTGCAACAATTGTTGCACGAACGCTCCTCAATGTTACGTGATACGTACATTGCCTCTCTTGTTCACTGTTGTGACCATCACCCCAACAGTATTCCCTGCACCACCGCCACCGAATGCTAACGCATCGCACTAAAAACTCGAGATGGCAGGGACAAACAACGCATGTAAGTGCTACCACCTACAAGCAATTTGTCGAACTTGATAATCCGGACTTCGGCATATTGTTAGATGCTCGTAACAAATCCATTAAATATGTTCACGTGATTTCTAAAATAATGTTTCCATGCCACTGCAGTGAGCTGTGTATAACATTCCAATCACATTAACAGATTCGAGTATGTTTATATCTCGTAGGCAATGGACTCAACACTTTGACCTATGTGTGACTGTGGGACTGCCTGCAGATGTGATACTATACAGTAACTAGGAGTGACAGATGAAAGGGCAGCAAAGTCAGAATTATCTCTTTAAAGACAACAACCTTGTTTCCTGGGTTTTTCCGTTAAATGTTCACAGGCACTTACTCATAAAGGCAAGAAATAAACACACATCATGTACACTAGTCTTGTTTACATGAGGCTACCACTGGACCCTAATCTGCTTTACTTCAAACTAGTTAATTCCCAATGGGCTATTTTCCGAACAATTAGAGAATTATCAAACATTCATTTCAGTAATATTCTAGCTTTCATGTCCAGATCTCCTACATAGCTTGGATTTTCTGTTCAGAATGTTCACTGTGTTTCTCACTTACACCCCTCAACTACATGACCAGCCCATTTTAGCCTAACATCAGCCAACTATAAATTAAAAAGTTCCTCATTATGTCACAAATTTCTATCTTTGCAGGTAAGAGGCCCTTCATGACAATGCGTAACATCAGAGTTCTTCGCCCTAACAAACTGGCATTCAAACTGTTTAAAATTGGAACCAATAACATATTACAGACAATCAATATAACAGTTCAAATTACAGTTTTATAACCTACGGACAAGGAGAAGATGTAGTAGATCATAGTTGTCTACAGATCACTGAATTGCCACATGATATAGTAACTTTCAAAATTCATCATCAAACATTTTATTATATTTTTCAAGGTATTAAAATGTTGAATATTATAGCACAACTTTTAATTTCATTATCATGTTGGACTTAGGATTTGCAGCTTATAGATAATTATTCTACCAAAGAAGTCTGTGCTTCCATTAAAAACAAACCGCAAATGTTTGGTACAAACAGGTTTTCTTAGTTTAAAAACTTGCAAAGAATTAACATCTTCAGGATAAAAATGTTCTATTATTTCCAGTGATCCATTTTCAGATCCACCTTCTAAATGGCAATTGTGACCAACAAAACCACCTTGAAACTGAATGTGGAAGGCACTTACAGTTTCTTCTTTCTGCAGATCAAGTGCAATCCATTGTGGTGATCCCTGTTAAGAAATAGCAAAAACAATAATACTCACTACTGTAAGGTGTCAACAGATCAACTCATGTCAATGTAAAATTACATTTTGACAAAAATGAACTTAACTCACCACCACACAAACAATTGTGGGCCAGGAAAGCACAGTTGGTATTGTAACTAAATACAGTCCATGGTTAAAATCACGGCGGGGGAGAGATTTTGTGCACCTTTCCAGACCTGCCCTGGGGCCCACCCAGTCTCCTGTACAATGGATACCTGATCTCTTTCTGGAGGTAAAGCGGCGTGATGATGTCCACCTATCCCATCTAGCACCAGAGACAGCTATACCTCTACTACCCCACTGGCCCTTTTTGGCCTGTTATAGGGTGGACTTAATCTTTACCTTTCACCTTTATATAAATGATTGGTAAGGGCATAACAAAGATCAATAACTTTATCTGGCATATTTTAAACATCCTTATTACTGTAGCCTCCTGTTCAATTGGTACCAGGGCACTTTGCCTGGGGACAAACTGGCTTGGGCAGGAGGATTCACCACTCACCTCCATCTGGTGAAGAGATTAAGAATGAGTGTCACTGTACCTACCCTCCCCTTATGTCTTTCATTACATGCACAGTGATAACATTACAGATATTACTGTACTTAACAAAGTGCACTACAAGGTATTCTGTATTAAAGAAATCATATACTGCATATTTATAAGGCAAATACGTGCCTCCAATGATGTAGGCAAATACAGTTATCACTTCCAGATGCCCAGTAGTAGCACCATGATTTAGAATCAAGCATTTAAAACAACTTACACACACTGAGATTATTCACACAACATTGCAGCTGCATCCTGCATCTTGTTAAGTAATGGCTAATGTTGTGTGTGGACATGATTTGATGTGCTGCTGAGCAGCTCATTTTGTTGTGTTAATGGTATGTAACCTCTGTTGCAGCTGGAAAGTATCGGAGGCAGTTTTGATATAAATTTGCTGGGATCACATTTCCAAACACAGCACGCATCTATGAACTTAATAATAAAATAAGACATACTGGATCACTTCTGGACCAGAATACTGATAAACATCATGTTCTTAGTTGAGTAAAGAGAGACCAACTTGATGTCACTTGCTTTATTATTTCTTTACTTAAAGCTCAACATGTTTCGGATGTTAATACATCCATCCTCAGGTATTAACATCCGAAACATGTTGAGCTTTAAGTAAAGAAATAATAAAGCCAGTGACATCAAGTTAGTCTCTCTTTACTCAACTATCAAGATGATGCACGGTCCAATAAACATAAGATTCAAGACCATGTTCTTACTAAAGAACAATTAGGCACAACAGCAGTGGGGTTAGAATGCATGCCACAGAAGACTTTAAAACAGCTTTGGAAAGAACATATGGTGAATGAAGAGTACATAATGGTTTATGGCCAGCATAATGACCTTTTTTTATCCCTTTTAACATAACTGTGTAGTAATCTGAAGGACACAGTATATAAATTACACCTTTACATTAGAAAGGTAGTGAAAGGAAAACATTAAGAAGAAATTTTGGAAAATAGTTAGTCAGAACTACTTTTGGTGAATTTGTAGCTACTTAAATGGTATAAAGCAGGGATGTAACATTTTTCAATAGTGGGCCATATTATAAAAAAAATCCATATGTGTGTGCAAGTTACACAAATTTCTTTCACTGTAATGGCAAAACTGATCACTGCTAAAAAATATGGATTTTTTTTAAGCAGCAATATAAAATTGGCTGTCGGGTGATTAAACCCAACTGGCAACCCTTTCACATACACTAGCCAATTATGTAAACATTTGTTTTTGCTAAAAATCTCAGCCATGCTGCACCCTAGCATTAGGCACATCATATTTGGCCCATAGGCAGCACAATGGAGCTCCAGGTATAGAGAATTTGTATATAAAGGGAGAGCATTTTCAGAACCTCTTATGACATAAGTAATAGCATGTATGGGACTATACTTGGCTCACACTTAAAAAATAAAGAAGTGTTTTGTGGTGAAATGCTTCTGGGAGCTCAGAAGTGACACATTCAACTTCAACAGTGGATGCAATGACAGATGTTAAAACGTGGTACTTAAAGAAAATTAAAACGTTGGTATGTTAGCATTAAATAACTCTGTAAAGCAAACAGTCACAGGCATCCTTTCACATCATAATTTCACTTATGTCAATCATTACCTACAACATATGAAAAAAATACTGTGTACTCTCCTCCTTTCATATAACTCTAGAGCAACATATTAATACTGACACTTATATGAGTATCAAACACAACAAACTTGTGATAATATCATCAATAAATGCTACATGTTTCAATCCTCAATGACCATCATCGTAGATCTTTAGAACAACAGTTAAATTACCTGATCAGAATTCCAACACGTTTCGTCGTCATCATCAAACAGATGTTTTTTCCCAAACTGTTTCACATCCTTGTTGAAGACCGTGCTTACCCTAAAGCATTAAGCAGGTAATCTGTTAGTAAGATTTAAACTTCATAATATTATAATGTTCTAAAGTCAGAAATGTTTACTACGAATTATGAACCCAGAGTGTTAAATGTAAGCAGCCACCATGTACAGCAAAAACTGTCCCTCAAAAGAGAATGCATATTTTCTGCACTGGTACACTAGTATTCCAACAAATGGTCCTTGATATTCAAATTATTTTTTGATTGGTTTTCCTCCTGTCAAATGACGTACACATGCCTGTGCACTCCTATTTACTTGTGGGTGCATTGTGTGTGCATTTATAGACCTGATAGTAGGTTTTTCGGCAAAAATTATTAATTAATATTTGCCATTAACCGACTGAAAAGTAGTATGGTATGCCTTTTAATGCACATTCTTCAATATATGATGTGGAAGAATGGGACGGCCTAGTTACAATGAAAATGATTCCTAAACAACTCAGACTAACACATTCTTTGCTATCACCTACATGATATTTTAAGGGCATACATAAACAGCATCTCCCTCACTACAGTTCCACATGAATATGAAATTCAAATGACACAGTGGTACCAGCATGATAATACAGTGTGCTTTATTATCAACCGAGCTCTTGACGTGGTTACGTTTAATATAAGCAGTCTGCACAGACAGTAAAAAGTATTTCCCGACTGCATGGACATGAGCTATTACGGGGCATGGTTGATGTGTGTGTGTGGCTGCTACTTCTACAAATTGATTCCTTACATTCTTTTCGTATCCCATCACAGGATCACTTCCTAAATCCAATATCATATATCAAACACCTTTCCACATTATGAACAATATGAGTGGTCTCGAGTGTGTGCGTAGACCATCCAAATACGATCCGCTTATAACACACAAACAGAATGTTTACTTTCCACACAACACTAACCTACAATTGAAGGTCCCATATTTCAAAATTGACGCCATTGTAACTCCCTACTCGAACTGTTTTCACGGACACTTCTTAGCAACTTTCTAACACCTGTAACACAATAACACTATAGAATATGATCCTTCTTATTGAAAAACAAATACTAATGTTCAAATTCAATATTGCGTGATACGTACTATGTAAAGTCCTTGAAACAGCAATCTGATTTTCCGTAGGTAATCCGTGCTTGTTCTGTTGGCAACAAAAGGCGTAAATATGCGACGGGTTTTAGGTGGGGTGTACAGCCGTACAGATGTTGCACACGATTTTCCTGAGTCAAAATAAAAAAAAGTAACTGCACGTGGTTGAGGCGTGATAAAATGTACTTTTTCACAACGCCAGCAGTGTGCAATATGTTGTTAGGCAATCATTTCATTTCGGTTGCGGGGCGTGTGAAATACGAGACATTGTTATCAATGCCACATGGATGATTCGTGTCATTGACCGGTGACTCCTCCGGTAAAATGTAATGGGTAGATATATATTGTTTGCGATATTTTGGTAGGAAGTACAAGGTAAACATTAGGTGTGAGGCTGAGCAGTTATTAGAAGTTTGACCTCTATGTGTGTTTGCAATGAAGCAAGGGTTTGTCCGCTAATGTAACGTTTTGCAGGAACTTTGCAATGGGAGGTTATCAGTGCTTTTGTGCAAGTACTCCATAATATTAAAATGCTGAATATTTGGTGGGAAGTATGTGGTGCCGATGAAGTCTACCACAGTGTTATCACTGACTTCGCATATGTTACTATACATTAATCGAGTGGAATTGATATTGACGCTGTTGTAGTGAAAGTGTTTTTCATCTACATATATTTTGTTTTTTACGCATAATAACTCGATACTTAAAAAATGGCATGTTGTGAATGGGTTAAGTACGTTACTGTTGAACCTGTATTGCTTTTTTATATGCTTGCTATTTTCATGCAATATGGAATTTTTCAAGACTTGGTGTACGAGAAAGTATGCAGAACAACGTTCAATGTCACAGTGTGTGAAAATCTTCATGATTCGAATTACTCGAGATATCTTGATACAGTGCAGAATGATGCTTCAGTGTGGATATTAGGCTCAACTGTGTCATTAGCTTTGCCTTCAATTATATCAGCCAACTTTCTGGGTTCGTGGGGAGATCATTTTGGAAGGAAACTCCCACTATTATTGCCTTCCATAGGAGGCCTTCTTAGCACTTTTATATATATATGGATGTCATTATACAATTTGTCTGGCCCATTATGGCCAATTATTATTGCAAGTGGTATATCTGGCATATTTGGTGGATTTGTAAGTTGCATCATGGCAGTCACCAGCTATGTGTCGAGCATATCCTCCCAAGGTAGTCGAACTGCTCGAGTGGCCCTGCTTGAAGCCATGTCATTTGTTGGTGGCACAATAGGACCATTTGCAGGTGGAGGATTGCTTTCAGTTTCAAATCACGCAGTAGTATTTAGCTGCATCTCCGTCTTCCACATGGTTGTAATCGTATATGTGTTGTTATGTGTGCGTGAAGTTGTGGGAACTGAAACAGACAGTTCTTATTGCAGTTTTTTCCATATTAGAGACTCGATAACAACATGCTTCAGACCCAGGGTTGGTTACAAGAGAGCTTACTTGTTGTGCTTTTTAGTGTGTTGCCTTGTCATCATGACTGTTGTTACAGGTATGCATACAAGACATAAGACGTTATGGCTGTGTCATAAATATGATATTTCTGTGTAACATGTGTGTATTTTTTCTGTGTTTCACCTAACCCACACAACAAATATTGTATGTTAAACTGCAGCACAAATTAACTTCCATGGCTAGGCAATCTTTAGGCTAATGCATGTTCTTACACAAACCAACCACAGTTCTGTTTACACAGTAATAATAATAATAATGTCTTCAAATATATTCAATAGTCCAGGTTAATAGCCCACTGTGAAAAAAACAAGACCTCTGTAACAATTTATGCCAGAAGGCCCACCATAATCCTCAAGAGCAAACTGACAGGGAGAAACATGGTCAAGGCTATCAGTACCTATGCCACCTCTGTCTTGACATATTATTTTGGTATTATTGACTGGACCTCGACGGACCTGGAGAAAATCTAAACTTGTACTAGGCCTTTCCTTACTAAGTACCACTTTCACCACCCATCATTTGCAGTTGAAAGGGTCATACTCCCCAGAAAATATGTAGGTGGAGGTCTTAAGGACATATCTGCCCTTCACAACAAGCCAGTATTCAACTTGCATGATTTCATAAAGATAAAAAAGCCCAAACATCTGGCATCCACAGAAAAGTATGTGAAGCCAGTGACAAGCATACATTTTTAAACCCCAATCTTTATGATCTGCCAGCAATTGCATTACCTGTGGTTGATTGAAAATGCAACTAACCAAATCTAAGAGTCTAAATGTCATATATCCATGACAACTGAATCAGCCTGGCATTGACAGAAAAGCCATACATATCTTGGTGAGGAGAAGTGATATATTCCCAAAAACAGAGTGATGTATGTTTGCCATACAGAACAAAGTCATTCCTACATGAAACTATCAAAAATGCAATATCAGGGATCCCAGTGTTGTGATTGACTCCTGTGGCCTTTGTAGCACTTCATTGGAAACATGTCAGAGCTATTTTAATGTAAATTTTAATATTGTTTTTTAAGACAATCACTTGTGCATTAGTTGGTGAATAAAAAACTTTTATAATATCAAGATGCACAGTACAAATGTGAAAATCATCCAACATGTGATTGCCTCATGTCCAAAACTAGCCAAAATTCCTTACAAACACCAACATGAGCCAAAACTTTCCATCAGGAATTGGTGAAAGAACATCTTCTTGAAGAACCATATTCTTCATATTATAAAGATGAGCTGCAGGTCATCCTGGAAAATGACAAGTACAAACTCTACTGGGATCGTACATTATTAAAAGACAAGACTGTTCCATTCAATTGACCACACATAAGAATGGTTGATAGAACAAATTAGGAAGCTGCATTCATTGACATAGCAATTCCATTAACCCACAGTCTACAAGCCACAATTACAGAAAAACAATGCCAATATCAGAACTTGGCATTTGAAATGAAGCAACAGTGCCAACTGAACAAAAATGTTATTCTGCTGGTTTTGTCTCCTCTGGGGGTCATCCCTTACATGCTTACCTTAGTCTCACTAACCTCAATTTACCACCACGCCTATTGTCCCAGGTTCAGAATGTTGTCATAATAAACACCTGTTCCATTGGGAGAAAATTCATCATTGATGAAGGTCACTAATCTGATGAAGAGGCTGATAATCCCTAATCATGTCATTTTATGAAGTTCCCAGTTTTATACACTCATTTCAATATTCCCTGATACAACCCCTCAGAAGATACATGGTTCAAAGCCTGTACTCTGGAAGCTTGACAACACTGGGCATAGCCTGAGGAGTGTGAGATTAGTCTTGGACACAGAGTTAAGTGCAAATAATAAAATACAAGTAATTAGATCTCTGGCAGTACCAGTTCTAAGATACTGTTTTGGAACTATTAACTGGCACCGAGAATTGCTAAACTTGGATAGGAAAACAAGGAAACTGCTAACTATCCATGGGCAGCATCATCCAAAGGCAGATGTAGATTGTATGTTCCCAGAAAATGGGGAAGAAGGGGGCTAATGAAGTTAGAAGAAGCCTACATAGTAGAAGTTTTGAAAGTGAAGGGATATGTGGTCAGTAAGAAAAACAAACTGAGCAGTGCTACAGAGAGAATTACAGAGGAACAAGACAAAAGACAGCATAGCACAGAAGACAAAAGAAAGATGGCAAGGGAGGAGAATGCATGGACATTTCCCTCATAACATAGACGAAAAGCTGTTGGGTAATGAATGGTCATATCATTGGCGAAAATTTGGAGATATCAAGGGAGAAACAGAAAGTACAATAGTGGCAGCTCAAGTCCAAGCACTTAGCACGTACTATTTTAAAAATAAATGTTGAAGGAAGAAATGTACAGTAAATGTGAGTTGTGTGAACAACATGAAGAAAGAATTACCACCTAACCTCAGGATGCCCCATTTTGGTGAAGAATGAATACTTAATGAGACACAGTAGATTTGGTGCAAATTTGCATTATTCAATGTGCAAAGCACTAGGCATCAAATGACAGAAAATTGGTACCCCACACACACACACACACACACAAGCCAGTATATGAACACGAAGACGTGATTGTTCTGTGGTATCAAGGACTACACAGAGAGAAGTCATGAGAACTAGGCCTGATATAGTAATTAAAATTTCATCTCAGAGGTCGGCAAATTTAACTCACATAATGGCACATCCAGCAAGGCTCTGGAAACAGGTATCTCTCTCCATAGGGGGCCTGTTGGGGAACTTGGAGGGGGGGGTTGTTTACCAGGAACTTTGAGAGACAGTAAAAGAATGCTCTGTAAATGGAGCGTCTCTGGAACCTGAAATGTATGATCATACCAGTAATAATTAGTCACTGGAATAGTAACAAAAGGCTTAAAGAAAAATTTGGAAGCCATTCCAGGAAAATGTTCAGTGTATTCACTACAATCGACAGCTATACTTGGAACATCACACATAATACAGAAAATTTTGTAGGATGAAACTTGAAGCCTGATTGATGGGGTTCACCATTGTTTCAAGAGGAGAAATATCAGGGAGTAAAGCCACAGGTATTTTCTGAGTGATTTTGGGATGGTTCCAGTTGCCCCCATTATTACTGATATCACTTTTGTTTTTACATTCCACATGCGCATTATTTCTGTTGTAAGATCTTTTTATTTTAGAATCATTTCAACTTCCTTCTTGATCACATTTCTCACTCCTGAAATTGCAACATCCATTAACATACATGCACCTTTTTCATTTTCATGGTTTTTGATGTCCAGTTTATTGTTGGAGGTGGTTCTGTTGGCTTTTACTTGTTAATTCTATGTTATGGGCACCTTACTGTCATGACTTGTTTCTCCTAATTTTGGTACCTGCTTGTACCGTTGTTCATAGTCTAATTTTACCCCTGTTTCCTTGCGTATGTTAAAGTGTAGTTGAGCACATACACTATCATGTCTCTGTATGTATGTTCATTTCCCAGTATTGGGCATGCTGATATAATGTGTTCTGTTGCATATAAAATTGTTGACATTGTATGTGCTGTCCATTTCTGTTTAGATATTTTTCTGTATTATTATTATTATTATTATTATTATGACCTTTATTCAGGATATTTACAATTATATATCTGAAACAAACCATGTCTCTAGGGCATATATCGTTGCAGCTATTCTGCTGTTACAGTGTGTGGAAAATGTTATTTCCCATTTTGAGTGTTTGGTACTTTTACATTAGTACTTTTTAAAGTATGTGTGCAGTGCCCTATATGCTCCTGTCTGTAATTTCTTGATTTAATTTAAGTAACACACCAACAAATGCACATATATAGTCTTTAATAATCTAAAATTTACATTAAAACACTTAAAACGCTCCTACATGTTTCGATCATATGATCATCCTCAGGGAGTATACTTTGTTCCTTGCTGGTGTTCTTATAGTTGTTGCTTAGTTTTGCTTGTTGGGCACTAACTATGTTTATCATTGCACCGTGCATTTTGTAGTTTATTTAAGCAACACACCAACTAAGGAACAAAGTATGCTCCCTGAGGATGATTGTATGATCAAAACATGTAGGAGCATTTTAAGTGTTTTAATGTAAATTTTAGATTATTAAAGACTATATATGTGCATTTGTTGATGTGCTACTTAAATAAACTACAAAATGCACGGTGCAACGATAAAGATCTTGATTTCATGTTTTCCCAGTAAGGAGGAATCTAGTACTAAGCACAAATACATTTGCATGTACAAAGTGCTGGTACTTTCTAAATCTGTGGGAGAATACTTTACATTATATAGTTACATTATTTTATCTGAAGAACATTGCTAGTCACTTCCCATCGGCTCAGTTATGTCTTACACTTGCCCACTTACTGACTAGCTTCCATACTACTGATTGAAGAGTGTATGGTTATTGGCTAGTTAGTATGTGCTATATTGTTTGCCTTAGTTGATGCACAGTGTAAGTTTATTGCAAGTGATGCTGGATTATGTGGGAGAAACAGTGACGGGAATTTACACCAAATGTCATCGTGGAGAAGTTTGAAAACATGATAAACAAAGTGTACCATAGCCCAGTGTCGTTCCCAGTACGACTTTTACTGCACCATACATACTTGTGAGGCACTCCCACAAAAGCATATTTCATTGGATCACTCTTTTAGACTCAGAGTAGCAGAGTCATGGCAGAACAGATTTTAATTTACATAGTTTTTAATGGCAAAGGAATTGTGGAAAATGCTTGCTGTATACAAGGGTATATCTAAAATTCTCCAGACAGAATCAATAATGAAATGCACATTTACCTTTATATTGCTCATTGTTGTCCCCTGCAAAAATATCCACTTCTGACTTTCTAATTGCTGGAGCAGTGCTGGAACTGATTTTTTGGAATTGTGTGGGGCAGTCAGTATGATTCCTGGATTTCAGGGACATCTGGAAATGACAACCTCACAGTTGTCATTTCATTTGTTGAAACAGCAAGAAATCCCAAAAGACCATATGAGGCAAGTAGAGAGGGTGGGGTACCATAACCATGTTTGTAGCAACCAAAAATTGCTGCACTGACAAAGCAGTGTTTCCTGGCACACTGTCTTAGTGACTCAACCAGTCCTTGTTCTGCCACCGATAAAGATGTTTTTTTGATGGACTTGCTCCCTCATTGGTTGCAAAACCTCCTCACAATACTGGTCAGTTTTCATTAACAGTTTTGCAGAGTTTCTCAACACTTTGTCTCTGTGACCTGTAGAGGAACGACCTAAATGCTTACAATCTCCAAGCAAAGTTTCCCTGTGTTTGAATGATAAATCTGTGTTCTATGTATGGAATTTGTCACCAAAAGCTATTTTAAGCATTTCATGAATTTCCAATGCAGTTTTTACTGAATTTGAAACAAACTTCATGCAAATGTGTTGTTCCTTCCAATCATACAATTGAGAAACAATACAGAGGGTTATGGGTGCAGAAAGGCTCATAAAATAGTGAACCTGTGGCAGCTAGTGTCAGAAAGCTGTGCAGTTTTCTATTCTTGGTCCTGACAGTGAGTTTGTGAACTTCCAGATATGTGAGTTTTGGAACTTTTAGATGTATTCTTATATTGGCCCAAAAGTTCTGAGCACATTTCAGAAGCATAAACTCTACCAGAATATGTGGGTCAGCTTGCATAATTACATTAATGACAGTGAATTGCTTTCTGCAAGACTATGAAGAAATCCTCACTGAAAGAAACTATTTTCAGGAATATGCCTTGGCAGCCTTGCACTCTTAGTCTGCAGCTCTTCATGTCCAAAAAATATACAAGACACTTTTCAATTCTGCTCGTGTCCTTCCATGGCAAAAAGATTGATTTTTGTAACCTGTGTAGTGGAAAATGGAGAGAAATGTTCCTTGCTCAGTATCTACACTAAATGAAACAAAAAGCACTTTAGAGAGATTTCAGACCTCAGTCATTACTGATTTGCTTCTGTTTATTTTACTTGCAACCAATGTGAGGTGGAATTACAGCATTTCATTCATTAGTAATAATTTGTGTTTGGTATGAGAATAACCTACAACAAAGTCATTGTGAGCCGTAATAATGTTTCAAAGTAGTACCAAAGTAGTTCATTGATTAGCTGTCTGCTTTATTTAATTGCTTCTCATTTTGCACAGTTTGTATGCATTATAATTTTCGTTTCTGTCTGCCATATTATGCAATTCTTTTTGTTGACACACAAATTCAATTAGCTGTTTATCATCATTGCCATTTTTCAGTGGCATTGATATTTGCTTGACTGTTATAATTCACATTCTGCCCTGGAACCACCATGTACCATTATATGACATAAAAACTTTGTTCAGAATGTTGGCATGACCTTGGCAGTGACAGTGATGGTCTGTAATGGTTTCTGAAGGGATCACTGTACCCATTACTCTGCAGTGACAGTTGTTTTGACATGTTGGCGAGAATCTGTTACACGATGGTGATGTTACATGTAATGTGATTTTTTGTTACTGTTTGTACGCTTCTTTTGGTGCTGCCTAACAGCAGAGTCTTAAACAGTTTTGTGGCTTCCTGGACTGTGGTCCTGGGATTGTGTTGTACACCCTGGTAGTTGGTTACCAGTGTCTCAGAGGAGCATGCTGCACAGTATCATAACCCAGAGGACCTCAATTCAGATCTTTATTTCTGTAAAAACATCAAATCTCACTAGCTTGGGGGAGCACACTATTGAATTTGCCACTCACTGACTGCCTATGTGTAGTAGTTTGAAGGTCAAGTGAGTAACTAGTGAGTATAGTGGGTGGTCCAATTTTGTCATGAATGTTTTGGCCAAAAACTCCCAGACAGTGAGCATGTCATTTACAGGCACATTATCTTGATGCAAGATCCAAGCATCAGGCCAAAGTTTGTGTCTTTTCTGATGAAGAGCCTTACATATAGTTCCCAGTATTTCCAAGTAACAATGCCAGTTCACAGTTTGACCTTTTTTTAAGAATCTTAAAGTGAACAGTGCCCTTGTGATGACAAAAACAATTCATCATTGTTTTCATTAGGGCCCATGACACAAGCCAATATTGGTCTCAGTGTTACTGACGTTTGATAATGGAAGTGATTCATACGTGTGACAACCCTATTGAAAAAGTTGTTTCCTTCAGCCAACTGACAAGAGCTCTGAGCACAGGCATTAAGCTGCCTCTGTTTCTCATAATTAGAAAAAATCTGTGGCACCATCTTTGCTGCACGTTCCCAAATCTCCAGTCATCTTCCTCACAGTTTTCTTATCTTCATACATTTACCATGTCATCATTTGTACACTTATTTTTGTGTAAATATGGACCAGTTTCCACACTCCATATTATCATCTGGTCTGGTGAGTTATTGGGGATCAGATTCTTTTTGCATCTTTCACCTATTCCCGACCATACTTTAAACCTTTAATGCCACTCAGAGACCATCAGCTTCTTCATAGCATCAGCAGCATAAACCTAAGTTACTGCTCACTCTCTGCTCAAAGCAACAACTGCATAGGCATTCAGGCAACATAATTGTCACGCCTTTTGTATTCTACTCATTGTTTAATATACTTGTTCAAAAATTTCTGGTTCTGTGGAATAAAAATACGATTTTTGGGAAGTTACAGTAGCTGTGTTGTTGAAACGTATTTTGTTTTCATTTTCATCTGTTTCAGAAGAGATATAACTAATAGTGTTTGCTTATGTGTTCATGCAGGTGAATTGGATGTTACATATCTCTACACCAAAGATGAACCTTTGAACTGGAATTACCAAACCTTCAGTTACTATTTTGGTTTCAAATATGCTTTGGGATCTGTCACATTAATTTTGGCAACTCCTATACTGAAATACTTTGCAATATCTGATCACGTAATCTGCCTTGTTGGCATTGTTTCTAAAGCAGCTGGATGCGTGTTGTTGAGTCTTAGCACAACAGATACGCTGATATTTATTGGTAAGTGAACATGTTATGGAAATAGATTTCCAAATGTTTGTATTTTATTTTCTGCAAGTGCACCTGAACAGAATGCTGGATTCATAAGGGGGAGCTGCATTTCAGAAGTCTGTAGGACTGTCATAATGATCATAAGGCTGTACCTGTTAGCTGGATTGTGTTGAACATCAAAATGTAGTACAAAACTTTATGTTAGGTGTGAAGACTGAAAGAAAACACATTTACTTAACATTCAGTGTTACTGTAACATAAAAAATTCTTGTTTTCAGTTCCAGTGGTATCTATGTTCAGTTCCTTTTGTATACCTGCTCTTCGTTCACTGCTGTCTAAACAAGTTGAAACTTGGGAATTAGGTGAGTCTTTGTTCTGTATCAAATGTAACGGACATATTAAATTACTGTACCTTCTTTCATTGGTTTATTAACTGCAAAGAATGTATGCCTGTACCTAAGCAACATGGCATGAGATTGTGACAGCAAAGCTCAACAAATTTTACTGCCAGGATTGGACTGAATTCAGATTCATGAGGGATGAACTTCCAGGTTCACAGTTTTTTGCCCACTCCATGTCTATGGAATTCATGTAGTGTTTGGTAACTTAATGCTTGGGAATATATTAATATTAACATTTATACGCATCCAGGCCCATGCCATCCATTTGTTTTTGGTCCATTTCATGCTTTCAAAATTTGTCCATAATGGCATTTTTATTCAAGGGGGAGAGACAAGCCATTCTGGTTATGTGTGTACATCCCACAGTTTTATTTCCCCCCTTCCCCAATCTGGTGTGCAGGAGACATTGTGCAGACTTCTTTGATACTGGTTTTGCCTAGTTGGTGAACTGAAATAATTGTTTCATTGCATTAAATATGAGTAACAAAATGCTAACCACATGCTGTAGGTGTCAAGAAATGTTCCTTTGACATTTAGGCATGGAAGATTAAATTTCTGAAGATTAATTAGTGTTATTAACAAAACCGTGTTTTTGCTTTAATTTGGCATAAAATTTATATAGTGGTCAAGGAAGTATGTGAACACATCTCATTCCCATTAATTGTTGCATATCTGTTATGTAATGATATTTGCATCCCTACAAAACAAGGTCTTCATATGTTTTCTAAAAAAGTAATTATTGTGAAGAAAATGTAAATAGTTTAAAAGTGAAAAATGTTTATCTCATTACTTACAAGATTGTCTTAAAGTAGCATACTGACACCATAAGGTAATCCATTGCTGTTACCAACATATTTTCCTTGTTGAAATGGATTCAGTCATCTGGTGCATAAGTAGCGGAGTTTTACTTCTTACTAATTATTTCCCATTAGAAGCTAATTTTAATGTTGTATTATTCCATTATTTAATACATAAATAAAGAATTCTTTGTGTGTCTTGTTATATTTTTGTAAATAATGTCTGATCTAATTGACATCTGGCCTTCTTATCTCAATGTCGCTGCTTGCGGCCACAGTTCTTTACATTTTTAAATACCATTCTTGCAGTTGTGCAGGACATTGTTTACCCTTTTGCCCATGAAGAGTTGCATTTAACAGGACACGGGCACCCATTTGGCCAGTAAAGGTTAATTCAAGTTCTTATGCTTATTGGACCATGCATCATTGTGATAGTTGAAGAATAAAAGACCAACTTGATGTCACTTCCTATTTTATTTCACTTCTTATGTGCTCAACATGTTTCGGACATTAATATATCCATCATCAGGAGCTTGCGACTA
>Ga0123355_10006668_pt1 | contig 17162 bp, 17 predicted proteins | sample TergutEmb28metaG_3_FD_89872 | JGI IMG/M metagenome (GOLD analysis project Ga0123355, IMG submission 89872) | Embiratermes neotenicus P1 segment gut microbial communities from Petit-Saut dam, French Guiana - Emb289 P1 | ecosystem: Host-associated > Arthropoda: Insects > Digestive system > Gut ...
GCGGCTCACGGCGGCAAGCTGATCATATGGTACGGATATTCAGACAATGGCGTGAGTCCCCGCCAGACCGCCCGCTATGTTGAGTCTGTTAGAACCAAGCTCGGGGAGCAGGCAACCCGTAAGTTTCTGAAGTTCTATGGCTCTCCAGCGATGGGCCATGAATTAACGGGCCCCGGCTCGAGCTCGGTGCCGCTATTCACCGCCCTCCAGGCCTGGGTGGAGCAGGGTCGTCTGCCTGGGCAGCTCACCGCGACGCTGTCAACCGGGTCAGCGCAGCCCGGCGCCACCCGCCCGCTATGTGACTTTCCGCAGTACCCACGCTACAAGGACCATGGGGATCCGACGAAGGCCGAAAGCTTCGTGTGCTCAGAAAGTCGGACAAGCCCGCGGAGATGAAATCACCGATGACCGGATCGACAGCCAGACTTGGTGGCCGTTTGGACAGGTGTTGCTGACATCTCCCTGTCAAAAGGGCCGCGAATGTCTACTTCACCATGATCGCATCACAAAAGGGCTTTCCGGGGGGAGCGGTGCGGAGCGTCTCGCCGCCGCTGCCGGTGACCCGCCGGTAGAGCGTGGTGCGCTGGAAGGTGGGACGGCCGATACTCTGGGCGAGCGCGCGGATCTGCACGGGGTCGAGCTGTTGGCCGTTGACGCCGCCCGCCGCGCGCGTGATGGACTCGTTCATGAGCGTGCCGCCGAGGTCGTTGGCACCGCACTGGAGTGCGAGCGTCGCGCCCGCCGGGCCCATCTTCACCCAGGAGGTCTGGATGTTGCGCACGTGCGGGTGAAGCGCGAGGCGCGCCACAGAGTGCATGAGGAGTGCCTCGCGCAACGTCGGGCCGCGGCGCGTGAGGCCGCGCCGCGCGAGCGGTGCCTCCATGTGGACGAAAGGCAGCGGCACGAACTCCGTGAAACCGCCCGTCTCGCGCTGCAGGGCCCGCACCGCGAGCAGGTGCCGGGCCCAGTGCAGCGGCTGATCGACGTGACCGAACATGATGGTCGCGGTGCTGCGCAGCCCGACGGCGTGCGCCGTGCGCATCACCGCGAGCCACTCGGCGCTCTTGAGCTTGTCGGGGCAGATGAGGGCGCGCACCTCGTCGTCGAGGATCTCGGCCGCCGTGCCCGGAAGCGTCGCGAGTCCGGCCTCACGCAGGCGCACGAGGTAATCCCTAAGCGACAGCCCCAGGGTCGCCGCGCCCTGCCTGACCTCGAGCGGCGAGAAGGCGTGCACATGAATATCGGGGACCGCCTCCTTCACCGCAGCGACGATCGAGAGATAGGTCTCACCCGAGTACTCCGGATGGATGCCGCCCTGCAGACACACCTCAGTGGCGCCCGCGCCGCGCGCCTCGCGCGTGCGTCGCGCGATCTCCTCGAGGTCGAGCCGGTAAGCCGGGCCCCGCAGACTCGCTGCGCTGCGACCCTTGGAGAAGGCGCAGAAGCCGCAGTGGTAGAGGCAGATGTTGGTGTAGTTGATGTTGCGGTTAACGACGTACGAGACCGCTTTTCCTGAGACCTCGGCGCGCAGCGCATCCGCCGCGTTGAGGACGGCGCTCAACTCCCGGCCCTCAACCGCGAAGAGTGCCGCGAGGACTCCGGGCTCGAGCTCCGCGCCATCCCGCGCACGGCTCAGGGTCTCGCGCAGCGCCCTGCGCAGGCGCGGCGCGCGGCGCGCCTGGACCCAGCGTTTGGCATCGTCGGGGAGCATGCTGCCGGCGCCCGCATACCACTCGTCGGTTCGCGCCCGGCCGCTGGCATCCGAAAGCCGAAGCACTGCGCTGCGCAGCGAGTCATCGACCCAGCGCTGAGGTTCGCGCGCGTATGCCGGCGTGATCGCGAGTCGCTCGGCGAGCTCGCGCCCGGCGGCTCGGGTCTGCGCCTCGAGGTCCTTCAGGTGCGGCCACGGCGCCTCCGGGTTTACGTGGTCGGGGGTGACGGGCGAGACGCCGCCCCAGTCGTTGATCCCGGCCCGCACCAGTGCCCCGAGCGCGCCCGGCTGCAGGTTGGGCGGAGCCTGGACCGACATGGCCGGCCCGAAGAGCAGGCGAGTGACCGCAAGCGTCCACACGTGCTCCACGAGCGGCGGCTCGGGCGCATGCGCCATCCGGGTCCCGGGCTTGGCCCGAAAGTTCTGGATGATGATTTCCTGCAGGTGCCCGTGACGGCGCTGCAGGTCAAGAAGCGCGAGGAGCGACTCGAGTCGCTCGCGGCGCGTCTCGCCGATGCCGACGAGAAGTCCGGTGGTGAAGGGGATGGCAGCCTCCCCCGCGAGTGCCAGGGTCTCCAGACGCCGCGCCGGGAGCTTGTCGGGCGAGCCGAAATGCGGACCGCCGCGCTGCGCCAGCCGGTCGCTCCCGGTCTCGAGCATGAGACCCATCGACACCGATACGTGCCTAAGGCGCGCGAGGTCCGCGGCGCTCATGACACCAGGGTTGATGTGCGGCAGGAGCCCGGTGCGCGTGAAGACGTCGCGGGCGAGGTGCTCGAGGTACTCAAGCGTGCTCGCGAAGCTAAGCTCCACAAGTGCGCGCCGCGCCGCTCCGTAGCGCTGCTCCGGCTTGTCGCCGAGCGTGAAGAGTGCCTCCTTGCAGCCGGCCGCCGCACCCGCGGCGGCGATCTCAATCACCTGCCCCGGCGTCAGGTACGGCTGCGGCAGGTGGCGCGGTGTCTGCGCGAAGGTGCAGTAGTGGCATACGTCGCGGCACAGCTGCGTGAGCGGTATGAACACCTTACGCGAGTAGGTGACGACCAGGCCATGCCCCTCGAGGGCGCAGGCCTCTGCGCCCCCGAGCAGCGCCTCGAGCGGCGCGGCTTCGAGCGCCTGAAGCGCGGGCTCTTCGGGCGGCTCGCCCGCCGCTGCAGCCGCGAGGATGGAATTGAGGCCGGGCACTGCCGCGGGCATCGGGTCCCCTCGTGAGTTGCCGCTATGATACGCAAACGCGCGCCGCCGGTAGCCGCGGTCCGCGCAACCAGTCACTCAGTCGTCTGAATGGCGGGCGTGCGATGCGGCCTGAAGCGGTCGGCGATGCACTTCCAGTCTCATGTGCGGGCCTGCGCGATAGGGTGGCGCGCGGCGGGCTGCGATCCGGCCTATCTGCGCCCCGGGCGCTTCAATCTCGGCCCGGCCAGGGCAGGAATCCGTAGTCCGGGCGCCCGCGCAGTGCACCGAGGTCACCCGGCTCATCGACATCGAACTCAAAACCGGTAAGCGCGACGACAGCAGGTGAGGCGCCGAGTGCCACGGCCTCTGCACGATGACGCTCGAGACTCCCCGGACCGAAGTGGAAGCGGAAAGCGCTCGGCAGCGGCAGGCAAACGGCGTTGGTGCCGAGGCCGCTGCGGTCCGGGGCGAGCGCGATGCCGCCGGGCCCGGCGGCGCCGACGAAGTGCGCCACCTCCGCCGCGGTCAGGAGCGGCAGGTCACCGGCGATGACTGCAACCCGGGTGACGCCGCCACGGGCGCTGAGCACGCCGAGCGCCTCCGCGAGCGCCTCGTTGACGCCGTTCCCGGGATCACCGATGACCAGCGTGTTGTGAGCGAGCGAATCGGGCTCCGGTGTCATCACGGCGATGCCCGCGATCTCCGGGCATCGCCGCAGCACGCCGAGAATGTGCCGGAGCATCGCGCGCATGAGCCGCGCACGAGCGTCCTCAGTGAGCGCGGCTGCGAGTCGCTGCTTGCCCGCGCGCTGCGCCTTCACCGGCACCAAGGCCCAGGTGCTCAGGCGCGTGCACTCCGGCGCAGCGCAGCCGCGGCCGCGAAGGCCAGCACCGCGCGCGCGAGGCACTCACGGTCCTCGAGCGAGCGCATCAAGGTGTTGGTGAAGGTGACGGCGCATCCGAACTCTACGCCGCCGCCCTCATCGCGCGCATCGGCGACGAAGCCGTTGATCACGTCAGCGTAGTGTCGGGCGATCACCGCGGGTGTCAGCGCGAGGCCGAGCTCGCGCATGATCTTCGCGGTCGGCCCCTTGACGGCCTCACCGCCGATGATCGGCGTGACCGCAATCACGGGCGCGCCGCTCGCCCGGAGTGCCGGACGCAGCGCTGGGATCGCCAGCTGCGGATCGATGCTCAGGAAGGGATTGGAGGGGCAGATGACGATTAAGTCCGGTCCGTCGGCGAGTGCGCGCCGTGCGCCCGGGGAGAGCCGCGCACGCGCGGCGCCGGCGTAGTGAAACTTGAGCACCCGCGGCTCACAGCGGCGGCGCACGAAGTACTCCTGGAACGGGAGCACGCCGTCTTCGGTCTCGACCTCGGTGCGCACCGGATCGTCCGTGACCGGCACGACCGTGGCGCAGATCCCGAGGCGGGGCGACACCTCTTCAATGACAGCGCTGAGAGAAGCGCCCTCGGCCAGGCGGCACGTGCGCTCGAGGTGCAGGGCGAGATCCCGGTCGCCCAGGCGAAACCAGGTATCCCCGCCCACTACCGCGAGCGTCTCCATGAAGTTCCAGGTCTCGTCCTTGCGTCCCCACCCGCGCTCCGGATCGGCCAGGCCGGCGAGCGTGTAGAGCGTCGTGTCGAGGTCAGGGCAGATGCGTAGTCCCAGGTGCTCAAAGTCATCGCCGGTGTTGACGAGGACGGTAAGCGTACCGGGCGGCAGTACGCGGTAGAGTCCGAGCGCAAGCTTCGCGCCGCCGACGCCGCCCGAAAGCGCGACTACTCGCTGCATCACCGGAAGAGATCCTCCTCGAGCGGGCGGAGCAGCGCGCGGCCCGGCAGGGCGGCGACGGACCAGTGCACGCCGCGGATGAGAACGGCGGGCATGCCTTCGGCGGCTTCCCCCATGGCGAGCCCTGCCGCGGCGGCGAGCGCATCGCCCAAGGCGACCTCAGTCACCTCGAGGCGGCGTCCGGCCCGATCCGTCTCGCCGCGGCGGTCGACGAGCGCCGGCACGCCGGCGCACCCGAGCGCTACGTTGACGACCCCGAGACGCCAGGGACGCCCGAAGCTGTCGCTGATGATGACGCCCGGTGCGCAGCCGTAGTGACGCCCGAGCGCGGCGTGAAGCGAAGCGGCCGAAGCGTCTGGGTCGACGGGCAGGAGCAGCACTTCTTCTGCAGCGTTGGCACCGACGTTGGAGCGATCGATCCCGGCGTTGGCCATGACGTACCCGAGGCGGTGACGCACGATGAGAACGTGCGGCTGTGCCCGCAGCACCTCGGTCGATTCGGCGAGCACGAGATCGACGAGTCGCGCGTCTTTGCGCGTCACCGCCGCGAGCTCGCGGGCGCGCACCCCGGGGGTGACGGCGGCGAGCGCCACGCGGCGTCCCTCGGCTTTGGACACCACTTTGTGCGCGACGACTAGCACATCGCTCGTCGTCGGCGTGAGGCCCCCCGCAGTGAGTGCATCAATGAGCAGTGCGGCAAGGTCGGCTCCGGGGAGGACCTCGGGGATGCCGGGGAGGGGAGTCAGGCTGACCGTGCCGAAGACGTCGCTCATGAGGCCCCGGGTTCCTTGAGCGTGCCCGTGATGTGAATGCCCGCGCCGTCGACGCCGTAGAGGCGGTTCATGAAAATGAGGACGCTCGTGAGTGCCTCGGTGGCCGCGGAGTTGGCGAGGGCGCCCCCATGCAGACCGCGCATGCCCGCCGCGCGGGCGAGCTCTACCCCGGCCTCGCGCGCGCCCTTGTCGTCGCCGAAAACCAGCACGTCGCAGGCCTCCTGCCCAGCGGCGAGGCGATGCGCGGCGACGTTGTGGAAGCCCGAGATCACCCTGATGCCCTCGCCGAGGAGCCGCTGCGCGCGCAGCGCCGCGGCGCCTTCGGGAGGCAGCTGCACGCGCATCACCTTCGGCGGCACCAGGGGCACTGTCGTGTCGAGCACCACCTTGCCTTGGAGCGCAGCGCGGATGCCGGTGAGCGTGGCCTCCTGGGCGGTGTAAGGCACCGTGACCACCACCAGATCGGCGCTTGCCGCCACCTCGCGGTTCGACCCCGAGCCGACGGGGCGTCCGGTGTCCTTGGTCAGCGCCCCGGCGGTCTCGGCGGCACGCGCGGGGTCGCGCGAGCCGATAAGGACGTCGAGGCCGGCTGCCGCCCAGCGCCGTGCCAGCGCCTCGCCCAGATGGCCGGTGCCCCCGATCACGCCGATGCGCCGCCCTGTGAGTGTCACTGTGGGTCCTCTGCTGACCGCCGCCGGCGAGTCTAGCAGTCAGGGTCCCCGATCGATACGGTACTAACAGTACCGAACAGAATGGAAACATTCTTGGGCAAATTCACACGCCAAGCCGTCGTAACTGGGCAAAAGAAGCCCCTCAGCGCGTTGACAGTGCGGTACCGTATGTTTATTGTGAGCCGAAACTCGCGCGCACCAGGGGGCCAGTTCTGGACACAAGTAAGTCAGAATGGCGTGGATGTGGGATCACAGGTGACGGCATCTCCCGATTCCCTCGGTAAGTATAGAGATCAAACAATGATGTGACGCACGCCTGGTCCTGCCCTCGAGCGCGGTGGACGTTTAGTTCCTCTACACACCTGAATCCGAGACGGTGGGGCTTGCGACTTGGGTCCGGGGTCCAAGGATGGCCATCGATACGCTCGCCGTCCCCACAAGCGTTTCGGCCTCGTCTCGCAGATCGATACGCCAGATGTGCGTCGGACCTGTGATCGATACCGGCGATGCGTGTCCCGTGATCGGTCCCGATGTGACGGGCAGAAAGTAATGGACTTCGAGGCTCTGACCGACACCGCGTGTGCCTTCTGCGAGACACAGATTCGCCGCGATGCTGCCGAGCGCCTCCGCAAGGATGGCAATCGCGCCGCCATAGTTATTGCCCTCGGGGTCATGCGTCCTCTCGGTCGCGGGCACACGGCCCTCTATCCAATCCGGGCCCATGGCGGTAAGTTCCACGCCCACGTGACGGTCACAACCGCCCAAATACATCCGCCGGATCTCATCCAGAGTAAGTGACCTGGCCCACACGCTGTCTGCACCTCTCGAGATCATTTTCACTCTCCGCTCTTAAGTCACTCGTCATACGACTTGGACGCTTCAGATTCGACTTCGCGGGTCTCGCCGCTCTGAATTGAAGTTTTCGATGGAGTGATGGTTTCCGTGCCGGTAAATGGGTTGAACGTTTCGCCTGCGCGCACGCTTGTCAGTCGCGCAAGGAAGCTCTCGACGGATCGCAGGACCAGTTCGAGCTGATCGCGGTGAGGGGAATGCCCGCAATCGCGCAGCCTCAACAGCGTCATGTCCGCATGAGCGCGCGCAATCCGGTCGATCTGTTCCATGGTGCCGTACTCGTCGCCCACGCCCTGCATCGCTAAGACCGGGCATTTCAGACTTGATAAATAGTTCTCAATGTTCCACGAGCGGAATTCCGCACTCAGCCAGATGTCATTCCAGCCGTAGAACGCTCCGTCCACGTCCGCGTGGTAGCGGCTCAGCCTCTCTCGCAGTGCACCGGACTCGTAAGCGACTTTGGCAGCCCGAATACTTTGCACGGAGATATCTTCGACGAAGACATGGGGCGCCTCGAGGATCAGTGCACTGACTGCTCTAACTTGCGCTCCCGCGTGTATGAGTGCGATCGATGCGCCATCGCTGTGCCCGAAAAGGACCGGTTTGACGACGTTAAGTTTATCTAGGAGCTTGGGAAGTTGATCCAGCGCTTCCTCGTGCATGTAGGACACCGCGTGCTTGCGTCCAAGCGGAGGTGATTGCCCGTACCCTCTGCGAGAGTAGGCGAGCACCCGCCGCTGGGTCGAATCAGCCAACTGAGCGGGAAAATCACGCCACATCTTGAGGCTGCCGAGGCCTTCGTGGAGAAGCACGATACGCGGCTCACCTATATCACGTGGCGGTTCAAACCAGCGGTACTCTATGTGGCCGCCATTCCGATCAGCAATCGACATTTCTAATCCTGAGCGGTCAGGGGAATCGCCTGCCGAAGAACAGTGAAGGCTGCATCAACTGACTTGGTGGACGTATCGACCGTGACATCCGCCTTGGCGTACAAGGGTTCACGGTTGACCAATATGCGCCGCAGGTCGTTCATCGCCTCACGATTACCTGTCATCGGTCTCAGATCCCCCTGAGAGATCACGCGAGCCATGTGCTCTTCAGGTGATGCACGAACCCAGATTGTGAAGCAGGTGCTCAGCAGGTACGTAAAAGTCTCAGCCTCGGACACGATGCTCCCGGGGGTGGCAATCACGAGGCCGGTCGCTGAATCGTTAACCAGTGCCTGGAGGGCCTCAAACTCGTATCTGCGGTAAGTGGATTGATCGAGTATGACATGAATCTGCGCAATACCCATGCCGCTTAGTTCTTCGATTTTTTGATCCAACTCGATGAACTGATACCGCAGCTGCTCAGCAAGCAGCTGTCCCAAGCTGGACTTTCCGGCACCTCGTAAGCCGACAAGCGCGATTCGTGCTAGTCGCTGCGCCTGCGTGCTGTGGGCGGAAAAGCGCGCCTGGAGAAGCTTGCGCGCGTCCTCCAAATCGTCGGCTGACAGTTTTGACAGAAGCTGAAGACTCAGCGTGAGATCAGCGTTCGGCTGGCGATTTGAAGTGATGATGTCCGTTAGCGGCAACGCGAGCGCGTCCGCGATCTTATTCAAGAGCAGAATAGAAGCGTTGCCAACGCCGGTTTCCAGGTCAGCTAGAAAGCGCTCGGATACTCCCGCGTGTTGGGCCAGTGCCTTGCGTGACATTCCGCGGGCAGCGCGGAGATTGCGAATTCGCTCACCTAGCCTCCCCAGCAAGGGGTCTGGCAGTCGCGCTGCCGCGCGTCGCTTGGATCGCCTGGTTGTCGATACGATCATTACAGCTCCGCTCGTAGTTGCCGAGCACCTAGTGTGGCTCGGGCTTACCGTTGGATCTCAGATCAAACAAGCTTGTCGCCTCAAGATCCAACACCGTGATGTCGTCCTGATTCAACATTCGCCACTGCCACCTTAGAATTCCTGTGCGGCCACTCGCGGATGCGCGAGTTTCCAGGACCGTCGCCTCCATGCGCAGGTCGTCGCCCGGCCGGACCGGTGCCAACCATTTGAGATAGGAAAGGCCGGGTGATCCAATCGAGTCGGATTGACACAGCGGCCCTTCGCAAATCATGCGCATCGCGATTGAGCAGGTATGCCACCCGCTTGCGATCAGTCCGTGCCAGCGGCTCGCAGCCGCTCGTTGCGGGTCGGTATGAAACCACTGCGGGTCGTAGGTACGAGCAAACGCGATGATTTCAGATTCCTCAACATGATGTGGTCCGGCCCGTAGTAGTTGCCCGACCTGAAAGTCCTGGAAACGCATCAACCGCTGCCATCGAATTTAGGGGCACGCTTCTCAGAAAGTGCAGTAACGCCCTCGACCGCGTCCGGCTGCGCGAATCCGAGAATTTCCAGCGCCGCGGAGTGTTCAAACGCGGGCCATGCGGATCGTAGCCAATGATTGAGAGTGCGTTTGGTAAATGCCTGCGCAGAGGAGCTGCCCCTGGCGAGACGTTCAGCGACGTCCTGTGAAACCGCTGCCAGCTGCGAGGCTTCGACACTCAAACTGACCAGCCCGATCCGCTCGGCTTCCCGGCCGGTTAGCGACTCGGACAGCAGGAGGTAATACTTCGATTTTGCAAGCCCGCACAGCAGCGGCCAGATGATGACGGAATGATCACCTGCTCCCACCCCGATCTTGGTGTGGCCGTCAATCAGTTTCGCATCCTGCGCGGCAATCGGTATGTCCGCTAACAGTGCGAGGGCGAGTCCCGCGCCGACTGCCGCCCCGTTAATTGCGCTGACGATCGGTTTGTCACAGTCGATCATCCCTTGCACGATTGCGCGAATTTCAGCGAGCACACGCAACCGCGCTGCCTCGCTCTTAAGCAGCTCCTGCACGAGCTCCGGGGAGCCGCCCGCGCAGAATCCCTTTCCCTCGCTCCGGATAAGAATGCATCGGACCTCGGGCGCCTTCGCCAAGTCGGGCCATAGCCGAGCGAGAGCGGCGTGTCCCTCAATACCGGTCGAGGGCATTTGGCCCGGATGGCCGAGCACCACGTGCGCTACGCCATTTGCGCCGATTTCAACCCGGAAGTCGCCGAAGTCGTGACCGGAGACCTCGGATGAGCCGGGCAAAAAAGGCTCCGTGCGATTCACGGTACACCCTCCATTCGGACTTGAGCGGTGCCGTTCTGGGGGACGATCCATGAAGACGTGAGGCGGGGAGCTTCCAACGCCCGCTGCCGTGCGGGGTAGCGCTTCGGGTCGGCCTCGCAGAGGACCGCTTGGCACCGGGAGGCGTCATCGTTCCGGGCGACGTCATTCATTCGATCTGCAGCCTCGCGCAGCCGGGCGCTGGAGGGGGCCGGATAGTACGGCTTGCCCGCCGTTCAAGTGTGCAACATACTGCAGATTAGAACCTTGATGCAACGCTAACGGGGGCTGGCGTAATGCGGTATATCGCACGACTATCGGGAGAATCGATGTGGACCCGCTGAGGCTTCAGAGCTTCCTTGGGGGTCGGTGGCAGCCCGTGACCGGTCATACGACGAGCTTGGTAGATCCGACCACCGGCGAAGAAATTGCGGTGATCGGGTTACAGAATCTCGATTTCGAGAGCGGACTCGCCCACGCTCGGACATTCGGCGGTGGCGCGCTGCGCTCTTTGAATTACGCCGAGCGTGCAAGCCTCCTGCAACGGATTGCCGATGTCTTGACGGCTAATCGCTCCACGTACTTCGATATCGCATTGCGCAACTCGGGCTCGCCTGCCTCCGATGCCGCCATCGACATTGATGGCGCCATTTACACGCTGAAGTACTTCGCCAAGGCGGGCGCGACGCTTGGGACTTCGCATCGTCTCCTCGACGGTGGACTCATCCGGCTCGCGAAGGATGAGGGATTCCAGGCACAGCACGTCTTGGCGCCCCCCAGGGGAGTCGCCGTGCTCATCAACGCCTTCAACTTCCCCGCATGGGGATTGTGGGAAAAGGCCGCGCCGGCTTTGCTATCCGGGGCCCCGGTCATCGCCAAACCCGCCACCTCTACGGCCTGGCTGGCACACCGTATGGTGTCCGACGTGCTCGAAGCGGAGGTGTTGCCGGAAGGCGCACTCTCACTCATCTGCGGCTCGACCGGGAATCTGCTCGATACGCTCACTTATGAGGACACGGTGTCCTTCACCGGCTCCGCCGAGACATCCATGCGCATAAGAGGCCACGAGAACATTCTGCGGCGCTCGATTCGTGTGAACGTCGAAGCGGACAGCCTAAACTCTGCTCTACTCGGACCGGACGCCGGCCCAGATACGGTAGAGTTTCAACTCTTTATCAATGAGGTCGTGCGCGAAATGACTGTAAAGGCCGGGCAGAAATGCACCGCCATCCGTCGCGCATTCGTGCCACTCGCGATCATCCAAACGGCGTCCGAAGCGCTCGCCTCCAAGTTGCAAAAGATTGTTGTCGGGAATCCGCGCAGCACTTCGGTGCAAATGGGCCCGTTGGTGAACCAAGCCCAGCTCGCTGCAGCACGCTCGGGACTGAAGGCTTTACAGCGCGAGACGACAACAGTTTACGAACCGGTACCTAGTTTCCTGCCCGTCGATGCGGACCCTGCCGTTGGAGCCTTTTTGCCACCGACGCTCTTGCGAAGTGATGATCCAATCTCGGCCAAGGACGTCCACGAGCTCGAGGTCTTCGGCCCGGTTGCTACGCTGATTCCATATAAGACCCGCGAGGACGCCTTAAGCCTGATTCGGCGAGGGCAGGGCAGTCTGGTCGCATCGTTGTTCAGCGCCGATACCGAATTTATCGACTGTGCTGCACGCGAACTCGCCGATTCGCACGGACGGCTGCTCGCTGTGGATGCGTCGGTGGCAAAGAGTCAGACTGGGCACGGCAACGTCATGCCGATGTGTCTGCACGGTGGCCCCGGCCGGGCCGGGGGCGGCGAGGAGTTAGGAGGTCTACGATCCCTGCTGTTCTATCACCGACGGACGGCATTGCAGGGGCCCTTGCCCGTTCTCAAGTCCGTACGCGACGGCGCCACCCTATTCAATGCGTAGCCAAAAGAAATGACACCAGAAAATCTCAAAGCTCTCCTGCAACCCGTCGCGGAGTTGATTGCAGGTCGCTCACTCGATGACTCCCTGCAGCACGATCTGAACGAGAGCTTTTCGTCGGAGGGCAACCACTACCGCGCGATCTTCGAGGCGTGCCAAGCGGCCATTCGAGACGGTTGGATGTGTAAATACGAGGCCGGGGGAATTCGATACGGTAGGGTCATAAAACCGGCACCGGACTTGCAGGGCTACAGCGTGGATGTGGTTGATATGGCGGACGTCAAGGGGCCACATCACCGTCATCCCAACGGAGAAATTGATCTCATCATGCCCGTTTCGCCCGATGCGCAGTTTGATGGCCATGGTGCTGGCTGGCTCGTGTACTCGGCAGGTAGCGCGCACTACCCAACGGTTACTCAAGGCAGGGCGCTGGTGCTTTATCTGCTGCCAAACGGCGCGATTGAGTTTACGCGCACTTAACGCTCCGACCTGTAAAACACCTGCTTACAGTGGATCGGGTAACCTATCGCCCCATGTCGAATGACCGCAACGGGTACCCTCGCGAGCGGCCGCCGGCGATTGTGTTTACCAGTGGTGCAACCCTCAGACGCCACGATGGGTGAGGCGTCCCGTGTGACGGAGTTGAGCTCAGTCGATCGCAGCACGAGTCCGCCCACGGTGGAAATTCCGCGGCGCTATAACGCTGCACACGACTTGCTGGAACGCAACCTGCGCGCTGGACGAGGCGACAAGCTCGCCTACATAGATGATCGAGGCACCTACACCTATCGCGAGCTCGCAGAGCGGATTGATCGGTGCGCGATCGCGCTGCGCAATCTCGGTCTCGAGCCAGAGCAGCGAGTGCTGCTCTGCCTCACAGATACCATCGATTTTCCAACCGTGTTCCTCGCCTGCATCAAGGCGGGAATCGTTCCGGTTGCGGTCAGCACTGCGCTGAAGACCCACGACTATGAGCACCTCCTCGCGGACAGCCGGGGACAGGCGGCTGTGGTTTCGGCGTCGCTCTACCCGATCCTGGAACCGGCTCTCCGGCAGTCCGCTGTACGGCGCGTCGTCGTTTCGCAAGGCGAGGTATCTGGGACGCGAGCCCTCGCGCAGCTCTTACAGAGCACACCGCACCAGCCGGTAGCACCGATTGAGACCTGCGCGGACGAGCCCTGTTTCTGGCTGTATTCGTCAGGGTCGACTGGGCCGCCCAAGGGGACCATCCACGCCCATGAAAGTCTCATCCTGACGGCCGAACTCTACGCACGACCCATTGTGGGCATTTGCGAGACCGACGTTGTTTTTTCAGCGGCGAAGCTTTTCTTTGCCTACGGTCTTGGCAATTCCCTCACATTTCCCCTCGCCTTTGGCGCAGCCGCGGTGTTGATGGAGGAGCGTCCGACGCCTGCAGCCGTCTTTCAGCGCTTGCGGAACCACCGCCCGACCGTCTTCTGTGGCGTCCCCACCCTGTACGGGTCGCTCCTGGCGAGTACCGATGCAGCTTCAGCGCAGGAGTTAGGGTTGCGAGCGTGCGTGTCCGCTGGGGAGTGCCTGCCGGCGAGCGTCGGGGAGACCTGGTTGAACCGATTTGGCGTGCCCATTCTCGATGGCATTGGCACTACCGAAATGCTCCACATCTTCCTCTCCAACCGCATCGGCGAGGTGCAGTACGGAACGACCGGTACGCCGGTGCCCGGCTACGACGTGCGTCTGGTGGATGAGCATCAACAGCCCGTGCGTGATGGCGAGATCGGCGAGCTGCAGGTTTCAGGTCCGACGGCTGCCATTCACTACTGGAACAATCGGGAAAAAACGCGCCATACGTTCCACGGTCCCTGGACGCGAACCGGCGATAAGTACTCTCGCAACGAACGCGGCCGATATGTCCATGCTGGGCGTGCCGATGACATGCTCAAAGTCGGCGGGATTTTTGTCTCGCCAGTCGAGGTGGAGGCGGCACTTTTGACGCATCCCGCCGTGCAAGAAGCGGCCGTGGTTGGCAAGGAAGATGACGCAGGGCTCGTGAAGCCGCTCGCATTCGTCGTGGTGCGGCCGGGCAGCACCGCCGACACCGGTCTCGCTGAGACGCTGAAGCAACACGTGAAGGAAGTGCTTGCACCTTACAAATATCCGCGTTGGATTGAATTCCTGTCGGAATTGCCGAAGACGGCCACGGGAAAGATCCAGCGGTTCAGGCTGCGGGAGATGATTCGCGGATCAAGGGCCGATGATTCCACGGCAGGCGGGTCCTAAGGAGCAGCGAGCCGTGTGGCACATCGACCCCGTCCCTGCATCGGTCCTCGCGCTTGGACTTGCTGCGCTATGGAGCGCGTCGGGGCTGCACAAACTGCGCGACCCGAGAAGTTTCGCGGGCGCGCTCGCTGGGTATGCGCTGCTCCCGCAGCGGGCGGTTGGCATCGTAGCGCGCGCACTCCCGCTCATCGAGATCGCCGTGGCGATCGGGCTCCTGCTGAGTGCCTCGCGGCAAGCGGCCGCGCTCGTAAGCGCATTGCTTCTGGGCCTCTACGCACTGGGGATCGCCATCAATCTGTGGCGCGGCCGCCGCGAGATCGATTGCGGCTGTCTCGGTTTCGGGCGCCGCAGCACGATCTCCGGGGCACTTCTCTGGCGCAATGCGGTTCTCGTGTTGGCATCGCTCACGGCGGGATTTCTCCCCCGAAGCGCGCGTGCGCTCGGCTGGGTGGACCTGTTCACCGTAGCCGTCGGGGCCGCTGCAGCGGCGTTACTCTATGCGGCGATCGAGGGGCTCGTCGATGCGGCAGGCCAGCTGGCCCGCCGGCCAGTGGAGGACACACGTGGCTGAGGCGCTTATCGTATCGAACACGGTGCTGTGGGTGATGGTGATCGCGCTCTGCGCCGTCGTGCTCGCACTCGTGCGCCAGATCGGCGTGCTGCACGAGCGCATCGCCCCCGCGGGCGCCTTGATGCTCAAGCGCGGATTGAAGATCGGTGAGCCCGCCCCGACGATGACGCTCACCGATCTCGGCGGTCGCGTCATTCCCATCGGCACCACCGGCGCGAGCGCCAAAAGCATGCTGCTCGTGTTCGTGTCGCCGACCTGTCCAGTCTGCAAAGCGCTGCTGCCGGTGCTCAGGTCGAGCCGGCTGAGCGAGGGCGGGTGGCTCGAGATCGTGCTGGCAAGCGACGGCGCCGAGGAGGACCAGCGCCGCTTCATCGCTGCTCACGGGTTGAAAGACTTCCCATACGTGGTCTCCACCCCTCTCGGCATGGCCTTCCAGGTCGACCGTCTGCCCTTCGCCGCGCTGGTGGATGAGGGCGGGATCCTGAGGGCGCGCGGCCTCATCAACTCGCGCGAGCATCTGGAGAGTCTATTCGAAGCCAAGCGGCGCGGTGTCGCCTCGCTCCAGGAATACCTCGAGTCACATCGACACTCACGCGTGGCCTAAAGAGACGCGGGTTGCTGCGCACTGCCGACTATCTTGATTTGCCGGCTTAACTAGGTTCTCGCCTGGCTGTTTAAGTTAGGCCGGAGAGCTGTACAGTTGATGCCATTCCCGATTCCAAAGAGACACGACGGATGAACGACGCTCCCGCCCAGCAGACCACGCAAGCGGAACGGCCTGGTTTCGAATCACTTTGGAGCACGACCGCGGAGTCGGGTGTCGCTTTCGAGGGATTAACCGGCAACCGCAAGCCGATGTCGCTGTAATTGGCGCGGGATATACCGGACTCTCCGCCGCGCTCCATCTGCGGGAATGCGGCGCCTCGGTGATTGTCCTGGAGTCGCAAGAGCCTGGTTGGGGAGCCTCTGGACGCAATGGAGGGCAGGTGATCCCTGGGCTGAAATACGATCCGCCCGAGCTGCTGCAAATGTTTGGTGGCGATCTCGGCGGCCGCATGGTTGACTTCGTGGGTCAGGCGCCAGAGCTCGTCTTTCGGCTGATTGAGCGAAACGGAATCGTCTGCGACATGCGTCGGTGCGGCTGGATTCAGCCAGCCCATAACGCGGCAATGGAGGCGGTCCTGAGGCGGCGCGCCGAAAGTTGGATGACGCGCGGCGCTAACGTTGAGATGCTCAATCGTACCCAGACGGCGGAGTATATCGGCTCGGACGCCTACCGAGCGGCCTGGCTGGACAAGCGTGCAGGTACGCTCAATCCTCTTAGCTACGCTCGGGGATTGGCCCGCGCTGCGCACCTAGCCGGAGCTCGCATTTATGCGACGACTCCCGTGACGCGTCTGGTGCCGGACAGAAGCAAAGGATTCGTGCTGACAACGCCAGGCGGCATGGTCAGCGCCCGCCAAGTTGTTCTCGCGACCAATGCCTATAGCACCGATCTCTGGCCAGGCCTACGTCAATCCATCATACCGGTCCACAGTTTCCAAGTAGCCACCACGCCGCTGCCGAATGAGGTGCGTAGAAGCATCCTTCCGCACGGTCAAGTTTGTTCCGACTCCCGGCGTCTACTGCTGTATTTCCGGATTGATGAGGCCGGACGGCTGTTGATGGGTAGCGGCGGCACCTTAGGTGAGCCGCGAAGCACTCTGGTTTTCCGGCATCTTGAAGTCGCCGTCCAGCATCTCTTTCCCCAGGTCCGCGCGCTGTATGAATTCCATTGGTATGGTCGTGTCGCAATGACCGCAGATCACCTTCCGCACCTTCATGAGCCCGTGCCCGGACTTCTGACAGCGCTCGGTTACAATGGACGCGGTATCGCCATGGCAACCGCCATGGGGACGCTTCTGGCGAGACGGGCCAGTGGAGAGGCGTCCAACTCCCTCCCAATGCCGATCACTCCGGTTCCCCGAATCCCGCTGCATGCCTTGCGTCATCTTTATGTCGGTGCAGCGCGAACTTACTATCGTATAAGGGACTTGGCTTCTTGAATGATCTAACGGTCGATCTTGTGTGCGAAGCTCACGCGAGGAATTTGTGCGGCCTCGCTGACTTCGCAGCGCAGGCGTCGGCTATGTCTTCGACCCTGCGCTTATGTCCACCTGCGAGCTGCAGCAACACGTCGCTGCTCGACCGTTAAAAGTATCTGCGCTGGATCGAGTTTAGCGACGAGCTGCCAAAGACCGCGACCGGCAACGTTCAGCGCTTCAAGCTGCGGGAGGCAACGGAGTCGCGATCAGGAGCTAAACCCTCGCGGTGATCCGTGATAAGCAC
>Ga0123355_10006669_pt1 | contig 17161 bp, 19 predicted proteins | sample TergutEmb28metaG_3_FD_89872 | JGI IMG/M metagenome (GOLD analysis project Ga0123355, IMG submission 89872) | Embiratermes neotenicus P1 segment gut microbial communities from Petit-Saut dam, French Guiana - Emb289 P1 | ecosystem: Host-associated > Arthropoda: Insects > Digestive system > Gut ...
CTGGCTGCGTAATAGGTGTACTTGTTACGCGCCTGGGATTCCCCTGCAAAGGCCGCCATTAGGTTGGCCTCTGTCCGTGAGCCTTTTAACTCTGGCATGGTGTGCTCCCTTCTCTTTCGTTTGTAATATTTTCCATTACCTTTATATCTGATGATACTACATGTTCTTCTGTAACGCAAGGCTCTGGCTCATCTTTTGGCCATATCTCCAGCACAAGCTTAGTAATAGCCGCCGTGCGCTGCCTAATCCGGCCTTCGTCCCATGTTGTTTTGTTTTCCTTTTTGTATGGCTCTACGATATCAAAATATGTTATTCCAAGCTGGGTGCTTTCCCCCATGCCAGAGAATCGGCCCTTTGCCTCTGTTTGGTTACGCCCTATTACGGATATTCCCCCTTCTACCTTGGTGCGGAAATCGTAGTTTGCTATAAAGTCGTTCTGCCGCCCCTCCAAGAGGGTTATATTTCCTATCTGGTTAATATGGGAATCCCGGCAGTACTCTAGCTTTTGGCGGGTAAGACCGGTGGTTCCGCCCTCGGGGCATATTGGCACTGTTGACCAGTATTTATACCAGTCTACAGGCATAATATGTTCCAAGGTATAGGCATCTGGCAGCTCTAGCTTTCCGTATTTCCTTACTAGCTCCTTTGTTTTTTTATATAGTTCGTCATTGCTGCGGCGGTAAACCTCTACCATCAGCAAAATAAACCTAGCCATATTGCGGGAGCTGCTGTTAAATTTACGGTCGATATTTTTTAGCCCGACCATAAAGGCCTTGTTTGACGGGGTTGCGTCTTGTATTAGCGCTGCCCGCTCCTCTGGCCGGTGTATTAGGTCGTAGCATAGTTGGCTGTGCCTCATTGTTGGGCTTTTGCATATACAGCGGCGGACTAGCATTGTTTCTAGCTTTGCGAACTCTGTCTTTAAGGTATTTTCGTCGTCTTTATACTCCCGGTACAAATGCAGGATATACGGGTGAAACGCCGTCACCTTGTAGATATGAATTATGCGGAACAAGCGCCTTTCGTAGCCCTCTAGGCCAAAGGTTATTTTTTTGATAGCCTCGGCTTTTCGCACATCATCTGTCCTAAACAGGTGAAATTTTTGCCTGTAAATCTTGGCAAAGAAGGCTATGGACTTAATAAGCCCTATCCTTTGGTTTTTGGTCATGCCGTCTATCACTTGCTTGTATATCTCGGATAGCTCGCCAATTGCGTTTTTCCCTGACTTAAATTTGCCCATTATTATGGCAACCATGTGGAGGATATCCTCACGGCGGTCTTGCTTTATGTCTCCTGAGGAGGCTATGCCATTCCAAAAGCCTTCTGTTCCTTCGTCGTTGGCAAAGACCCTTTCCCAGTTTTGCTGGTATAGACGGTCAACCTCTTCCCGGCTAAAATCTCCCGACTCGAATAGGGTTTGAAAGAAATAGTTTTTGAAAATATCCGCAACAGAAAGCCTAAGGCCTGTGGTGTTCATGGTATGGAAGATACGCTGTTCGTCGTCAGACTCGCTTAAGCGGATAACTACCATAATTTCGTTGTTATCCCGCAGCAGGTACCTAAACAGCTTTACTATTTCCTCTGGGGAAATATAGCTTTCGTCTTTTAGCTTTTTTGCAAAATGGCAATAGCATATGCCAATACTGGTGCTTGCCATTGGGTCATCTGCTGATATTGGCTCTATGCCGTCGATTATTGTTTGAAAGCTTTTTCTGTCTACCTTGGAATGCTCTATCCTTACAGGGGCGGCTCTTTCCCATCCTTCGTCCATATAAAATAAGCAGCCGTAATACTTGCTAAATCGCCTTCCTTTTTCCTTATCTGCTTCGCATAGGCTATCGTATAGGGCTTTAAGCAAAAGGCTAAGGGTTGTAAGGCGCTGCTGGCCGTCTATTACAAAGGAATGGGCTACGCCGTCGGCCTTGTTTATGACTGACTGCAATATAATTGTGCCTAAGTATGCGCCCTTGCCTGTTCTGCAAGCTTCGAGTAGGTCATCTAATAGCTTGTCCCATTGCTCTTTTCCCCATACGTACTGGCGCTGAAAGTATGGGATTTTTACGCGCCCTTCCTCTCTATCCAAGAATGTAAAGGATTCTGGGGTTACTTTCATTGTTATGTCTCCTAATCCGGTTGCTTATTTTGTGTCGATATGTACAGGCTACTATTAAAAAGCCCCCGCACTGCAATAATGTTACCATCGCATTGCAGGGGCTATGTCGTTTAGTCTTTACCTTTGCCCCAGCTAAATAATTTTTTCCACCAAGGTTTAGGCGGTGGACTTGGGGGCTTAGGGTCTGTAGCTGGGCTTGAGCCTGGGCCTTTTATCTTATTTAATGGCCCATCCGCAAAAGTTACAAAAATAGCCCTCGTCACCATCTGGATAAACCCTTGCACAATCTGGGTTTGAACACTGCTTTGGCGGGGGTGGAATCTCGAATGGTTTACCGCAGCCGCGGCAGAAAATGTTATTCGCCTTGTTCCGCCCTTGGCAGTTGTGGCAGGCCCACCCGGTTTCACCCAGGAAGCCTCCGCAAACGCCACAAAACCTATCGGCTTCGAGAAAGTTACGCTCGCAGCACTCCTTGATTACGATGCGGCATAGCTCCATATTTTTTTCTTTGATATCGCAATCTACGGCCCTTACGCTTTCTACTTCTTCCACTATACAATCTAGGGAATCTGCGTAGTTGTCTGGGCTGGCGCATTTTGCGTAATTTACTATTGAGTCTAGTAGGGGTTGGATACGGGATTTAAGCTCTTCTATGTCTTGCTCTAGGATTTTCCTTTGCTCCAATTTTTCCGCAAAGGATAGCTCTGCCAGAGGCTCTTGTAGTTCTTGTGGCTCTTCATCTGGGCAGATACAGGGTTCATCTTGGCATTGGGACTCTGCTGGGGGTTCTTCCATGCATGGGGCTATGGCCTCTTCCATGGGTTGAGGCTCTTCCACAAATAGGGGTTCTTCCGCGCATAGGGGTTCTTCTGGGGTTGGGATGGGTTCGATTTCCTCGCTTGGTAGGTCTACCGGGTAGCCGCAATTGAAACATGATATTGCTTCATGTTCTAATTCATAGCCGCAGTTTTTGCAATTCATTGCTTTCACCTCTCATATATTTTTTAAGCGGGAAATGTTTTGATATCGTATAACGCCCCCGCAAGCAATTAGCTGATGGTTGTCGAATAGTTGGGGAAGATGGAGATTGGAGTTGGGTTTTGTTGGTTGAGATTAGCATAGTGGGCTATTTGCGTCAATTTACAAATACATTACACTATCCTTAGGGGGGCAGCGCGGGCGGGTAGGAGCCGCGTTTAGGCGCTATTCCGGCTTGTGCCCGGTCAGCCCCAGGCGGGAAAAATGCCGTTTTTGTGCGGGTTTTCACCCGCAAAAACGGCGTTTTTCCTTGCGCCTGGGTCTGCCGGGCGCCTCCATAGGCGCCTAAACGCGGCTCCTACCCGCCCGCGCTGCCTGCATAGTGCTAGGAGAACCCCCCTGGGGTCAAGAGCTTGCAAGTCGGGAGGGAAACCCAACACCTTTTCGTTTGCAAGTTGAACGCAAAACCGCATAGGTTTTCTGCTTTCATTGCAACAAGCCCCCTCATTGAAATAATATTCATTGGGGGGGCTTGTTTATGCATTTTTTATTGAGTTATTTTACGTTTATTGGCCTTGCCGGTTTTGATGATTTGGTTAATGGTTTTCATGGGTTTTGCCATGCTTTTTTTCCAGTTGCAGTAAGAAATCTTTGCTGTCTAACCCGCCGGCATATCCTGTTAATTCGCCGTGTGCGCCTATTACCCTGTGGCAGGGTACTATAATGCTGATGGGGTTGTTGCGGCTGGCTGTTCCTGCGGATCTTATTGCCCGGGGTTGGTTTATGTTCTGGGCTAGCTTTGTGTAGCTTACGGTTTCGCCGTAGGGGATGGCCATTATGCCTTTCCACGCTCTCATACGAAATTCTGTGGCTACCTGTTTTATGGGTACGGTGAACACCTTTAGGGTGCCTGCAAAATAGGCTTCTAGCTCTGCTATGCAGGCTTTGGCTATTGCTGTGTCAGCGGCTAGGGCTTCCTTTTCCTTCTGTGATGTGGCTGCATTGTTCGTTGCTGTGTCGTGTAGGCTTGCCACGTCATCTGCGCTACGCCGGAACTTTGACCGTGTATCTGCTTCCATAAAGGAAACTTCTACGATATGGCCGTCATCTGCTGCAACTAACAATGGCCCTATTGGCGAGTTGTAGATTAGTCTAGTCATAATGGCTCCTCCTAACGCCCATTGAGGGCGGCATCACCAACCATGCATGAAAAGGTTTACCAGAAGTATCAAAACCGGTTGGTGTATTTTCTTATTAATCAGTAAAATTAAATCGCAAGCCAGAAATTATCGCTTTTGGCAAAAACATCAAAACCGGCTAGCGTTGTGCCTTGCCTTTATAACCCAGAAACCCTAATCCCATCCACCAAAATAGAGGGTGCGCCCATACCACCGTGGCCGCTGGAGAAGAAGCGTAGGTCACTTGCTACTGCGGTTATATTTTTTAGCACTTCGTAGAAATTGCCTGCAATGGTAATCTGTTCTATGGGTCTTGATACTTTTCCGTTTTCTATTAGAAAGCCCTCGGCAGAAACGGAGAAGTCCCCAGAGACTGTGTTAACGCCAGAGTGTAGGCCGGCCATCGCTGTAATCAATACGCCTTTTTCTACATTGGCAATCATGTCCTCGAAGGATGTCTCAGAGGGCACTAGGTAGTAGTTGGTGCAAGATGTGGTAATGGCTCCGCCTAGGCCATACTTTGAGGCATTGCCTGTGGACTTGACCCCGTCCTTTGCTGCGGATTTTAGATTGTAAAGCAAAGTCTTAAGGATGCCGTTTTCTATTAGGGCTTTTTGCTGGGTGGCTACTCCTTCTGCGTCAAAGGCCATACTGCCGGTGCTTTGGTCGCATACGCCGTCGTCTCGTAGGGTGATGTGGGGGGCGGCAATCTGGGTGCCTAGCTTGTCCTTGCTTAGCAGGGAAAAGCCCTTTTGTGCGTATTCGGCCATAAAGATGCTGGAGAATACCCCTAGCAAGTCCTTGGCGGTGCTATTGTCAAAGGCTACAGGGTATGCGCCGGTTTCTATAGATTCCGCGCCCAGGTAGCTTAAGGCCATGTCTACGGTCTTTTTTGCCAGGGCTTTGTAATCAAAATCTGCAAAGTCCCGGCCCGTCCAAAAATCGTGTGCCGACTTGGTTATGCCGTTTTCTTCTACACGGGCTATAATCATGGCGCTGGCTATATTTCTCTTTTGGCTTAAATCCAGGCCTAGGGAGTTGGCCATTGCCATTTCGTTTTCCTGGGTGCCTATGGTACAAAAATCTGCCATCTTTACCCGTGGGTCTAGGCTCTTGGCATAGGCTTCCATTTCCAGGGCCAATTTAATCTTGTCGGCAGCGCCTACATCGTCAAGGCTGGGGTTGAAGGAGCATACCTGGGGATAGGCTTCGTCTCCGGGATAAAGCTTTTCTACTTCTTCCTCTTCTATTATGCCTGCGTTGGCTGCGGCGTTTTCCAGTAGAGGGCCAATTATAGACCCATCTATATTTTCGCTGGCGGCGTAGCCCATTTTCCCACCAAAGGTGCCTCTAAAGCCTACCCCCTGGCTTGCGGTGTTTTTGTATTCGGATATTTCGCCATTAAACACCCTAACAGAAAAGCCCTTGCTGCCTAGGAAGAGTATTTCATAATCAGTAAAGCCCTTGGCCTTGGCTTGGGCAAAAAGCTCCTGCTTAAAGTCTTGGAATGTCATATTATTTCCTCCCCCCCACTGTCATTTCTTTTAGACGAACCATGGGCTGGCCTACATTAGTGGGCACGGCACCGCTTAAGCTGCCACACATCCCTTGACCCGCTTCGAAATTGTTACCTACCTTGTCTATATCCATTAGGATTTCGTGGCCTTTGCCAATTAGGGTTGCGCCCCGTACTGGCTCGGCTATTTTGCCGTTTCTTATCATATAGCCCTCTAGCACCACAAAATTAAATTCCCCAGAGGAAGGCTGAACAGAGCCGCCACCCATTTGCTTTGCGTATAGGCCGTATTCTGTATCGGCAATTATCTCCTCGGGGGTATCTTTGCCTGGGAGGATATAGGTATTGGTCATGCGGCTTGTAGGGGCATAGCAATAAGACTCCCGCCTTGCGCTGCCAGTGGAGGGCATCCCCATTCTTAGGCCATTTAGATAGTCTACCAAATAGGATTTTAAAACGCCGTTTTCTATTAGAACATTGCGGCGGATTTTTGCCCCTTCATCGTCTATATTTAGGCTACCCCATTCCCCTGGGAGGGTACCGTCATCTATTGCAGACACTATTGGTGAGGCAATAACTTCCCCCAGCTTGCCTGCAAAAACAGATGCGCCTTTGGCGACTCCCGTTGCTTCCAGGCTATGGCCGCAGGCTTCGTGGAAGATTACCCCGCCGAAGGCATTGTCTATTAGCACCGGCATACGGCCACTTGGGCATAGGTCTGCCTTTAACATGGTGACAGCAGTATGGGCCGCGTCTTTACCCATTTGCTCCATATCCAAGGAGTTAAGGAACTCTAGGCCACCTTTGGCCCCAGGGCTCATGGTGCCTTGTTGCTTTTCACTTCCTTCTGAGGCCACTGCTGTTACCCCTACTCTGGTGCGGGCCCGGCGATCTTCTGCCCATATGCCGTTGGAGTTTACTATCAGCACATCCTGGACAACAGAAGTAAAGGTGTTGGAAGTTTGGGTAACAAGTGGGTCATAGGCATAGGCCGCCTTGGACGCTGCCCGTAGCTTGTCCACTATATCTTTCTTTTGGACAGTGTTTACCGGGATTTGAACTGTATCGGAAAAGCGCTGCCACTCCCTACGGTCTAGGGTTATTACGCTTTTGATTGTGGGTTCGTCCTTGAGGGCCGCCTTTACTGCCTGTGCCGCGTCTTTGGCTAGATTTAGCAGGCTTTCGCGGCTGGTGTTGTTGGTGTAGGCGTATACTGCATTAGTGCCTAAAATGATGCGCAAGCCTAGACCATAGTCTACGCCCCAGTTGGCCTTTTCTATTTGGCCGTTGGTCATTACAATTGTGTCCTTGACGGTGTTTTCCATAAAAATTTCCGCCAGGTCGCCGCCGGTGGCTAGGGCCGCGGTTAGTACGTCATGTACTAGTTGTTTGTCTAGCACGGGTGTCCTCCTTTGTAGGTGAGATTTATTTTTATAGCAAAGTTGGGGGGAATGCCTCTTATCCTACATCCCCTCAGGCGCAACAACATTAATAAGCCCAAGCCCACCCCTAAGCACCTGCCCAACAGCAGCAGTAAGGGCAAGCCGGGCCTGGCGTACCTCTGGTTCATCTACCAAAATAATATGCTTATGATAAAAAGCGTTATAAGCCTGGGCAATAGCCATCAATTGCCGGGAGATAAGAAATGGCTCGTTCTTTTCCGCGGCTTCTACTATGCAGTCGGGATAGTCGTACAATAGCCGTATCACAGCAAAGGCCTCATCGTCTGCCAGGTGGGTGGTGTCTAGCTTGTCCATTAGGTCTGCATCTTTGTCAAGGCCGGCTTTGCCAAGTACACTACAGCACCGGGCATGGGCGTATTGCACATATGGCCCGGTTTCCCCTTCAAAGTTAAGAATCCGCTCCCAGCTAAACACCGTATCCTTGACACGGCTATTGTATAGCTTGTTAAATATCAGGGCACCTAGGCCTACTTGCTCGGCTACGGTTTCCTTGTTTGGGAGGGTTGGGTTTTTTTCTTGGATAATGGCCAAAGTTTTGGATGCGGCTTCGTTGAGCACCTCTTCGGCTTTAATTACTTGGCCACGGCGGGTGGACATTTTTCCTTCTTCAAAGGTATACATACCGTATGATACATGCACTAGGCCCTTGGCCCAAGGCTTGCCCATTAGCTCTACTACCTTCATCCACTGGGCAAAGTGTAGGATTTGTTCGTTGCCTGTTACATATATGCATTTGTCAAACTTGAAAAGCTCGTACCGGTCTAGGGCGGCGGCTATGTCTCTGGTGGGGTAGAGGGTGCCGCCGTCTGAGCGCAGTATTAGGCAAGGTGGCATTCCATAGGCTTCTAGGTCTACTATTTGTGCCCCGTCGCTTTCCTTCATTAGGCCTTTTTCTTTTAGGGCATGGGCTACTGGGGCCATTTTGTCTGTGTAATAGCTTTCGCCACGGGTTAGGTCAAATTCTATATTTAGCCTGTTATATATCCGGTTAAACTCTCGTAGGCTTAGGGTGACAAACCAGCGCCATAGTGCTAGGCCTTCTTCGTCGCCGCTTTCCATTTTTACGGTCCAGGCCCGGGCTTCGTCGTTAAGAGATGGGTCTTTGTCTGCTTCTTCGTGAAATTTTACATATAGCTTTACCAGGCCTGCTATTTCGGTTTTTTCTATTTCTTCTTTGCTGCCCCATTTTAGATAGGCGGTTGTTAGCTTGCCAAACTGGGTGCCCCAGTCCCCTAGGTGGTTTATGCTTGTAACATCATAGCCTAGGTGGCGGTATATATTGTCCAAAGCCTTGCCAATCATGGTATTGGCAAAATGGCCTATGTGGAAGTCTTTGGCTATGTTGGGGGAGGAGTATTCTACTATTATTTTTTGGCCATTGCCCTGGGTGGATGCACCGTATTTTTCCCCAGCCTTTTGCACTGCCTTTAGGGTTTGGGCCGCAAAAAAGCTCTTATCAAAAAAAACATTTACGTAAGGGCCGGTGGCTCGTACTTCCTCAAGCCATTGGGGCAATGCCCCTTGCATTTTGGAAACAATTTCCTGGGCAATAAGGGGAGGGGCTTTTTTTAGCTCCTTTGCCAATCTATAGCATGGGAAGGCCATATGCCCCATATTTGGGTCTGGGGGGGTGCTTATGGTGGAGTAAAGCTCTTCTGTGGGCAAGTCTACATAAGTGGCTAGTAGGTCGGCTAGGGATTGTTTGTAGTTCATTATATTTGCTCCTCATCGGTAAGATTTCATAACGTTCTTCTAGTATATCCGGCAAAGCTTAAAACGTAAACCCAACAAAAGCCATTAAATCCTCCAGCAGATGCAAATAAACATATCTGCCCACCACTATATAGCTTGTGACTATACAGGCGATTTGAACCACGTTCTTATAATCCCCAAGGTCACTCTTGTCTAGTATATGCTCTGCGCCCTTTTGTAAAAATGCGATAAACAGCAATACACAAATAAGCAATAAAAATTCCTGCATACATGCCTCCATAAAAAAATACTATTACATATATATGAAGACATTGGAAATTGCAGTATAATAAAAAACAAACCAAGCGCGAAGCGCGCTCCCGCAGCGCAGCGAGGAAGCGAAGACGGGCTTTGCCCAACTGAGCGGCGGGGGTTTGGGGTAAACCCCGGCGGAGCCGGTGGCGCAAAGCGCCAGGCCACCCGGCCAGCACACGCAGTGTGCAAGAGGGGCAGCGCCCCCATTTCAATGGAGGTTATTATGAAAATTGGCACAGTAAAGGAAATCAAACGCTTCGAATACCGGGTAGGACTTACCCCAAGCAATGTAAAAGATTATGTAGCATGTGGTCACGAAGTATATGTACAGTCGGGGGCAGGGGCCGGGGCGTCCTTTTCCTCTGAGGAATACGCCGCCGCCGGTGCTACCATTTTAAGCACTGCCAAGGAAGTTTGGGCTATCTGCGACATGATAGTAAAGGTCAAGGAACCCCTGCCAGACGAATACCCCCTTATAAGAGAAGGCCAAATTGTTTACACATACCTACACCTAGCCGCGTCTCAGGAATTGACCGAGGCCCTGCTTAAAACAAAATGCAAGGCCATTGCCTATGAAACCATCGAAGACGCTACCGGCGGCCTGCCCCTGTTGCGGCCTATGAGCGAAATTGCAGGTAAGCTAAGCATCCAAGCAGGTGCAAGGTGCCTAGAAAAGCCTATGGGGGGCCGGGGGATACTCCTTGGAGGTGCCGCCGGTGTTATTAAGGCCGAATGCGTAATTTTAGGGGCCGGAGTCGTTGGCACTGCTGCCTTAAAAATGGCTATTGGCCTTGGTGCCAATGTTACCATATTAGATAAAAGCACAGAGCGGCTATCTTACCTTGATGATGTATTTGGCAGTAGAATCCAAACACTATATTCCACACCTGCGGCAATAGAAGAGGCTTTGCCAAAGGCTGACCTAGTAGTAGGGGCGGTACTTGTCCCTGGTGGCAAGGCCCCCAAACTAATCCGGCGAGAGCATCTTAAGCTTATGAAGCCCGGCGCGGTTATAGTTGACGTAGCCGTAGACCAAGGTGGCTGCTGCGAAACCACATCCCCAACCTATCACGATGCCCCTACCTTTGTAGTGGATGATATTGTCCATTACTGTGTTGCCAATATGCCAGGGGCGGTTAGCCAAACATCTACCTCTGCCCTTACTAACGCAACCCTAAGCTATGGGCTTAAGATAGCCAATATGGGCCTAGAAGCGGCGATTGCGGAAGATGAGGGACTTAAGCTTGGGGTTAATTGCTATCTTGGGAAGCTTACTTGTAAGGAAGTTGCTGAGGCCTTTGGTATGGAGTATGTGAGCGCCATTCTATAGCCCTCATATGGAGTCGCATATTATCGACTCATGACGGTCAAACCCGCTATCCGTAGGGGCTAAAAAGGTTCTGCAAAAGTATCAAAACTATGTTTCCGTGTGCCGATTGTGTGAAGGAGGAGCTTGTTATAGCAAAGGTAAAAATAGACGGCATAGAGATTCTTTTTGAGGATGCTGACCACTATTTGCAAATAGAAGATATAAGCGGTGCAGACCTCTCCATGATATGGGAACAGATAATAGCTACTTATGGGAATTATGATAAATGGCTTTGCTTTCACAATACGGATGGCCCCCTTGACTTGCTGGAAGAACTGGGGGCGGTTCTTGAAGACGATTGTATCGAAATGCGCCTATACGCCGATAAAATTAATTATTCCGAAGCCCTCAGGGTAGAGAGGGTAACTGATGAGACATTTGGTGAATTTGCCGCCTTACACGATAGTCGTATCTCTGATATGTACTGGACAGGGGAACGGCTTGGACGGGATTTGTCAAAATGGGGGATTTTTTGCTTGCGGACTGATGGGCAAATTACCGATTACACAATCATGTCTATGAGGCATCCCGCAGAGGCGGAGATTTTTTGCGTGGAAGCGTCTGATAGTACTAGGTGTCGGGAATTGTTTGCTTTTGCGTCTAAGTATGCCTTTGATAATGGGAAAAATTATGTGCTGTATATGGCTGATGATGCAATGCGGCATGATGCAGCATTGGATGTTGGGTTTGCTGTTACGGGGTTTTATAAGGGGTATGTGGTTAGGGGTGCTTAAGTGCGAGGCGCTACTAGATGAAGCACTCGAAGCCGAAAATGTGGGAAGCCACATGGACTATCGAGATTTTATGGCAGCGTTTCGGAAAGAGATGCTATGAAGTACCACGTTAAAATTGTAAAGCCAGCACAACTAGCATCAAAAGACTTATCTCGCCTTTTCGACAGGCATCCAACAACATGGCGATGTCTTGTTTGGTTGCATTTGTGAACGATATGCATTAAAATAACCCAAAAGGAGGGTTTGCAATGACAAAAACCGCAAGTTTAAATATCCGCCTTAACCCAGAGGTAAAAAAAACAGCCGAAACGGTTTACGCACACTATGGCCTGTCTCTAGCAGAAGCAGTTACCGTTTTTATACACCAGTCATGTAATTTGGGTGGGCTACCTTTTGATTTGCGTCCGCCTGCCCCTAATGCTGTAACATTAGCAGCTATTGAAGAAGTTCAAGAAATGAAGCGCAATCCACATTTGCATAAAAGTTTCGATAGCGTGGAAGCACTTTTTGAGGATTTGGACGATGATGATTAAATATAAAATTGAGAGAACGTCACGCTTCAAGAAAGATTATAAGCTCATTAAAAAGCGTGGGTATGATGTTAGGCTCCTACAAGAAGTCATTTCAATCTTGGCGAAGGGTGATACATTGCCGGAAAAATATCTGGACCACCCACTTAAAGGTGATTATAAAGGTTGCCGGGAGTGTCATATTACCCCTGACTGGCTTTTGATTTATGAGGTGGCAGAAAATACACTGAAGCTATATCTAACCAGAACAGGAACACATAGTGATTTATTTTAGATGAGGGAAGTTTATTGTGGATAGCAGACTACAAAGAGAAGAAATGGATAGAATAATGTCGGTCAGACAAGCAACCATTAATGATTTGCCTGCATGGCAAGCACTGGAAGATGAAGTAGCACCATTATTTATTATTCCATGCAAAACTGATGAAAACCGTGCAAAAGAAATGATTGAAAATTTTGAAATCTTGGTTGCTGTTGACTGTCATACTAACGACTGCATGGGCGTTATTGGCATTTCACGCACGAAAAACCAAATCACATTTTTTGCAGTATTTGAAAAGTACCAAAAGCGTGGTGTAGGCAACTGTCTATTGAGTACAGCTCTGCGCGAACTTGATACAAATAAAGATATTTTCGTAAATACTTTCCAAAGTGGTTATCCGCCGGGAGAACCAGCACAAAAATTATATCGCAAGTATGGGTTTAACATTGAAGAGCTGCATTCATATCAAAATCCGCCTCCTACTTGCACATTAACTCGTCCTGGCTTATGCACAAAATAAGTCTTTTCTTCAGAAACCAGAACTCATTAGAGGAAAAAGCCCTAAAATCAGCATTTTCTATCAGTCTCTGATTGTATTAAAGTCAACGTGAAATCGGGGCTGTCTCGTTGAGCATTTTAACTGCATAAATATGCATAACGAGGCAGCCCCTACGTACACATCTTAAAAACTATCTTAAAAACTAACCACCTCAGGCTCTGCCCCAAACGTACTAAAGGTCGCTGTCACATCCTTTAGATAATAAACAACGGTATTACCATCACCCACAGCGTACATATTTCGCAACTGCGGATAGGCCTCCAGCATACTTTCCTGGGCCTGGGGGCGGTTGTCTTCTACCAAAGTAGCCGCCACACGTATCCAAGATGAGCCATCAAAGGCAGACAGCTCTACCTTGGGGTTGGCTTCTATTTGCTTGGCTACGTTCTTTTTCTTACCGGCTTGGATATATAGCTTGCCTTCGAATAGGTTTATCGTGCCAAAGGGGCGGACTCGTGGCTGGTTCCCCTCTACGGTAGCTAGGTAGTAGGTGCCTACTCTTTTTAGATAATCGTGAACAGCTTGCATTGTTTTTTTTCCTTTCTAGTGCTGAATAGCAGCATCGTCATCCCGTGGGGCGAAAAAGCTAAAGGGTGGGGATATCTCTTGCAACAGGGCCATTAGCTCGTCGTCGTAGTTGTGTCGTACCTGGCAATTGCGGTCAAATATCATTGTGTATTCGCTGCCGGGCTTGGACTGAGGCCAGCTTGGCAGGCCATCATGGTTAGGGTCTCCGGTGTGGGCAAAGGCCTTTACAAAGCCGAATATCTGCTTTTCCAGTTTATCGGAAACATCTTCTATATTACATACCTCAACCTTATCTGCATTGTGGAAGAAGAATGGGATATCCGCACAGTGCCAGGCTATTTTGCTGCCCTGATATGGGAACTCTAGGGTAAACTGGTATAGATACGCCGGGGCAGTGCTTTCCTGGGCGGCTAGCTTTACCAGTTTTTTTGATGGAATCCTGAAAATTTTGTCTAGGGCAAATAGGTCTGCCAGATGCTTGTCTGGGTAGGCCTTTTTATATAGGGCTATTAGCTCTGGGGTACGCTGGCCAAAGCGCTTTGTTAGGGCCTCGGTTATCTCGGCCTCGCTGGCATCCTTGCTTATGGGCAAGGGGCCAAAAGCAAACTCCCCAAAGACTGAGCCTACTACTATGGGGATGGTTTTAGCATGTTCGGTAAAGCCTGTTAGTAAAGGCTCCCCCTTGTAGTAGTCGTTTGCCATTGGGCCGTTGCCTACATAATTGCCTTCTTTGGCTATATCCATAAAGACTTTTTTATAGGCATTGGCTAGTTCGTAGTAAGGCACGGCTTCTAGTTTTTCTACGTCTTCTATGCCCAGTCCCTCCATCATGGCCTCTACTATACGCTTTCCGTCGCCTTTGGGGGATGGCAGCAGTGTGCCATCGGATACGCCGCTCATGATTATGGCTTTATGGAAAAGCCCATCTGCCGCAGGGATTTGCATCAGGCCTGTACATTTCATTCCCCCGCCAGATTGGCCAAAGATTGTTACATTACCTGGGTCGCCACCAAAGTTGGCTATATTGTCCCGTACCCATTCCAAGGCCGCTACCATGTCTGCATGACCTACATTGGCAGAGTTTTTGTATTTTTCCCCAAAAGGCTCCAAGTCCATATATCCCAAAATGTTTAGACGATGGTTTATGGAGACTACCACCACATCCCCATGGTCGCATAGGTTGGCACCATCATAGGCCACCTGCTCTATTGAGGAGCCCATGGAAAAACCTCCGCCGTGGAGCCATACCAATACAGGCTTTTTGGCATCCTTGCATAGGGCCTTTGTCCATACATTGAGGGTTTGGCAGTGCTCGTCTTGGGGCCAGTACCGGTGGGGGACAAATAGCTCACCCCTTGGTACGTCTTGGTTTAGCATTGGGCAGACCATTCCATAGGAAGTGGTTTCTTTTTCCCCTTCCCAAGGGGTTACGGGGGTTGGCATTTGAAAACGCTGGGCCTGGGCGTAGGGTATGCCTTTAAAAATATGGGTCTTGTCGAAGAAATAGCCTTTTACCTTTCCGGCGGTGGTTTCTACTGCCGGGACTGAGTTATACTTGAATGCTTTTGCCATAGCTACCTCCAATTTTCTGTAATAACAATTGACGCAAAACCGGGCTTGCCAAAATCCTCTTGGGTCATACCGTCAAGGATACACACTCGGGCTTCATTTTTAATGCCCAGCGGGGACTCGAAGGGGAAGCCTTTCTCATAATCCGCCTCTGCCGCCGCCCGCTTATATAGATATAACTGCTCTACCCCAACAGGGGTGGGCATATGGGAGCCAATCACCTGAGCCGGGGCCAGGGCAATCAGCTTATCCAGGGAGGCTATATGGGTGGCCTTGTCTGTAGATTCCTCTAGGAATAACCAGCAGAAGGCATTGGCCTGATCCCCTACATATAGCCAGTTGGCCTCTTCGTATAGGAAGCAAGTGCTTCCTGCTGTGTGGCCGGGGGTGGCTATTGCCCGTACCGTAATGCCTCCAAGGTCAAAAATATCCCCATCCTTAAGTGGCACAAGATTGCCGGTGCCTTGGGAAGTGTAGGCCTCAATGTCAAAGTCCTCTGGGAGGCCTCGCACCTTTTCTCCTGTTTTGTAGTCGGTGGTTTCCTCTGCGCCCTTGGCTGCCGTTTGGCGTAAGTCTTTGGAGGTGTGCTCTTTGCAAAGCTGGAAGTCCTTCTCGCTAAGATGCACCGGCTCTGTAAATTGGGCGTTGCCACAGGCATGGTCTAGGTGGCCGTGGGTGTTTACTATTATTAGAGGCTTATCTGTGTGCTTTCGCACAAAGCCATGTAAGTCTCCATAGCCAAAGCCTGTGTCTATAAGCAAAGCTTTTTCTTCGCCGACTAAAAGCTCGCAATATACGTTTTCCCTGCTGCTTATGCGATAAACCTTATCCCTTAGCTGGGTTATTTGATAAAACTCAGACATGCTGTACCGCCTTTCTAGTAAAATATCGCTTTTGGCAAAAACATCTAAACCGGCTTATGCCCCAGGTGGCTTAGGCATTTCCGGCAATTTCTCCAAGGGCAGCCAATCCAGCACCTTAAGGATATACTCATCCCAATACTCCCAAGTGTGGCCGCCAGGGCCTTCCACATAGGTATGGGCAACGTCTTTCTCTTCCAAAAACTTTACAAAGCTACGGTTAGCCTCAATCAAGAAATCCTCTGTACCACAGCATACATACAAGGCAGGAATATCCACACCTTTTTCTTTAAGGGAAGCAATAAGCCCCCGTGGGTCCTTATCGCTACCAATAAGCTTATCCAAATCCCCAAACACAGACTCAAAATAACCACGCCGCCCAATAATCATTGGGGACTCATTGGTGGCCTTTACAGCGTTCTCCAAAACAAAGGCAGAAGATAGCCCCGCGATACTGCTAAAGGTCTCATGATACCTCAAACCCGTGCGAATAGCACCAAAGCCCCCCATAGAAAGCCCCGCAATAAAAGTATCCTCACGCTTATCAGATAGCGGGAATAGCTGACGTGTAACCTCAACCAACTCCCGGCCATAAAAATCCCCATACATAGCACCACTATTTTCATTGTCTTGGTAGAAACTATTATCTCCCGAAGGCATAATAACCGCCAGGTTACGAGCCTCTGCCCACTGGGCAATGCGAGTACCATATAGCCAGTCCGTATAATTGCCAAAGATGCCATGTAGCAAGTACAGGGTCTTAAAGGGCTTTTTCTCCCTCTCTGGCATACCAGGCATGAAGACCTTGCCAACTGGAATAACCGCGTTGATTGTAACTTGGCGGCTAAGGCTTCTGGAAAAGAAGTTTACTTGTGCTAGTGCCATTGAAATTCCTCCTTTTGTTTTTGCTGTTTTATACGGCTGCCCGCGGGTATCGGGCGGCCGGGTAAGAGCCGGTTTGGGCGCTTATTCCGGCTGATGTTGGGTTAGCCTCAGCCGGGGAAAAATGCCATTTATTTGCGGATTATCATCCGCATAAATGGCGTTTTTCCGCCGGCTGAGTCTACCCAACGCCTACATAGGCGCCCAAACCGGCTCTTACCCGGCCGCCCTATGCCCATGTTGTAGGGTAGAAAAAGCAAAACACCAAAACCACTACGGGGCTAAACGCTATCTACAAGCTTGCGCCATTTACAAGCTCAATCTTTTAACAAACGCAGCGCCTTTATAACAAATTCAACGCCTTTAAACAAACTCAACGCCTTTCCTAGCACAAGCGCAGGAGCGGCAATTACAAAAACTACTACGAGCTTCACGCTTTTAACAAACTCAACGCCTTTTACGCTTTTTAAACAAACCCAACGCACTTAACCAGGCCAGCCGCAGAAGCAGCATGAGAAGGGTAGTAGGCCATACGCCGCCTGCGCAGGCGCTCGGCAGACTCAGGCGGCGGGAAAACGCCATTTATGCGGGTGACAACCCGCAAATAAATGGC
>Ga0123355_10006670_pt1 | contig 17160 bp, 5 predicted proteins | sample TergutEmb28metaG_3_FD_89872 | JGI IMG/M metagenome (GOLD analysis project Ga0123355, IMG submission 89872) | Embiratermes neotenicus P1 segment gut microbial communities from Petit-Saut dam, French Guiana - Emb289 P1 | ecosystem: Host-associated > Arthropoda: Insects > Digestive system > Gut ...
GTGGTAATTCAACAGAATAGTCGCAAGCTCCTTATGATGGATATATTAATGTCCGAAACATGTTGAGCACATAAGAAGTGAAATAAAATAGCAAGTGACATCAAGTTGATCTTTTATTCTTCAGCTATACAGTACAGAGTTGTGACGCCGCGAATCTGATGGAAAGTTGCAAACGTTTCGGAGAAAACTACTGCCAGAAAATTAAGGGTAGAAGAGATGATCCTGAGCGTGTAAAGTGTGTAAAGTGTGTAAAGTGTGTAAAGTGTGTAAAGTGTGTAAAGAGTGTAACGAGTGTAAAGAGTGTAAAGTGTGTAAAGTGTGTAAAGAGTGTAACGAGTGTAAAGAGTGTAAAGTGTGTAAAGAGTGTAAAGAGTGTAAAGTGTGTAAAGTGTGTAAAGTGTGTAAAGTGTGTAAAGTGTGTAAAATGTGTAAAGTGTGTAAAATGTGTAAAGAGTGTAAAGAGTGTAAAGAGTGTAAAGTGTGTAAAGAGTGTAAAGTGTGTAAAGTGTGTAAAGTGTGTAAAGTGTGTAACGAGTGTAAAGAGTGTAAAGTGTGTAAAGAGTGTAAAGTGTGTAAAGTGTGTAAAGTGTGTAAAGTGTGTAAAGTGTGTAAAGTGTGTAAAGTGTGTAAAGTGTGTAAAGAGTAATTTAAAACATTGTTAAGTGTCTACCAGACTACACGGCGTCATATCACACATGAAGGCTATTATTAGCCTTCATGTGTCATCTCCGTGGAGATGAATTTCAACACGAACACTTCTTATAAAATTTCACGGCCATTTTGGATTTTAAACATGAAAACTCACACTAAACGGGACAAGTTACCAGTAGGGTGGTTTCGAATTTGAAATAGGTAATACAGGGACACGCCGATCCCAGTGGTCGTGCGGTCTAAGGCATCAGTCTGCAGCCACTCGCTTGCTGGGATAGCGGGGTTCGAAACCCGCCGGTGGCACGGATATCTGTCTGTTGTAATAGTTGTGTGTTGTGTGGCAGATGTCTCTGCGTCGGGCTGACCATTCGTACAGAGGAATCCTACCGACTGTGGTCATGAAGCCTCGATAATGAGGAGGCCCTGGCCCAGTTGGGCTGTTGCGCCAAGGAAGGAAAATACGTTTCCACAAAACGGCATACCCAGACAGCACGGCAGTCCCGTAATTTGTGTCATTTGAATATCATATGAAATGTAAGAGAGACATAAAGCGGCTTCAAATGGCGCCTAACCTTGCATTGCAGTACAAGCGTAAAGAACTAATTCTTAATTCTAAACCAGTAAAGCTCACCTTAAAATGAACACAGCTAAAGACTAACTTTCGTATGGTATGACGTATTGTGTCATGAATCTAATTATCACCGAAATGCTGACTTATTTCAGTAACTGAACGATGCAAATTTCAACTTACGTATTTTCTTCATAGGCCTACCTACCAAGAAGTTATTAGGGTTCAACTTACAGGCCATTAACAAAATATTCCTGATGAACTGACCTTCCGATATTTTTTATATATGCAATGAAGGGCCCAATAAAAGCAGCAAAATTATATTTCACCGGCAGACAAATAAAATGTTTTTGACCAATTGTTTCTCTCATTTTAACCATGACTATTACTAGGTCGATATGTCATATCCCGTTATAATTACATTTTATACGTGTTACTATATGCGGGCCGGTTAGCTCAGTCGGTATAGCGACTGACTACGGACTGGGCTGTCCGGGGTCGAATCCCGGTGGGGACGAGATTTTCCGCCCGTCCAGACCGGCCCTGTGGCCCACCCAGCCTCCTGTACAACGGGTACCGGGTCTGTCCCGGGGGTAAAGTGCGGCCGGGGCGTGCTGCTGACCACTCACCTCCTTCTAGTGCCGCGGTCATGGAAGAATAGAGCTATACCTCTACCCACCCTCTGGGCCACATCGGGCCTGTAACGGGATCACTTTACCTTTACCTTACGTGTTACTATATTCAGTTATGTGAATGAAGTGAAGTAGGCTATTTACCTACTATGTTGATCATTTTTAAATCAAGACGTGCATTTATTGGACAAATTTTGCATTCACAAAATGCAAATACGAGTGATACATAAATAACAGAGGTTTGTATTGAATGCTAATAATGAGATTAGCCCAGAAATATGCATACAGAAGTGAAGTACTTGTTGTATCTTCTCAGACATTAACACAAAATCACAACAATCATGCAAGAGCGGCTAACCTATGCGGGATTCTATACTTTTGTAACACAGCATTCGGCAAGAAGCCAAAAGTTTAATATTACATCCACGATGAAATTACGAGCACGACAAATTCGGAAAATGTTTTCTGCCTTTCATTTTGTCACACGTTTTATATGGCTATGAATTGTGGTGTCTATTTTAAAACAAATAAAATGGGTGCAAAGTTCTCGTACAGTCGAAACCGGTTATAACGACATCGGTTTATACGACACTTGGCATATAGCGTCAGATATTCTATGGTACCAATTAATTCCTCACTGTTAGCCATAACATTATTCGGCTCGGTTATAACAACACTCGTTTATAACGACATACAATGTTCAGTTCCTTTCATGACGTTATAACCGAGGTCGACCGTACTCTATACAGTGCTGCAGAGAATATCGCTAGCTAGGGATGAGAAAGAAAAAAACTGGTGATTGAGAAACTGCGAATAGCACGATGGCAGCAACTGTGAGTACATTAAGGAATAGGAAATGGGTGGTACAGTACAAATAGAGTGCATTAAGTAAAGGCCTTAACGAAATGCAAAACGTCAGTTCTGTCTCGTCCCTGAGCACATGTTCTTTATTGAATAGAAAGCCTACATTCTTCGGAACATCCTGTGACAGCTACCGTGGTCAGAAAAGCGATGAAAGGGACATCCTGTAGAATACTTGGAAGACCTATACATAGTAAGGAAATAATATTACACTGTATCTTAAAATATATGGCGTAAAAAGTTAATATCACGAGGACTGGCTACAGATAGATCATAAGGGCGTGTTTTTGTCAACACGTTCTCGGTAGAAAACACGAAATTATTGACCTTTCTAAGTAACCATCAACTTTTCAAGACAGGCCTTACACGCGGCGTGGGGCACATTGTTTTCGTGCATGGCCGTTTCCATATATGTTTGCAGTTCCTCGGCAAGGAATTAAAATGAATTTGTACAGTTTTAACCAACAAATGCACACAATTGTCATATGATTCATAATAATAATAATAATAATAATAATAATAATAAATTTTTAAAAAGGTTAAACTCCTACAAGTTTCAGGCCTTGTTGGCCCATCATCAGGGAGTGCATTATTTGTTGTTGAACAAAACAGTCACTAAACAACATTTTGTTATGGTTTAGTAAGTGTTTAATTTTTTTAGAAATAAAAATATTATTGTGAACTATATGAAAATTGTTTCCATTTGTTGGTTAATATTGCAGAAATTGAATTACAATGCACAAAACGGATAATACAAAATTAAAATAAAAGTACAATGATATAAACACCAACTAGGTGCAATAATAACAATTTATTGATAATTTCAATCAGCTTAACATGTTTCGGGCGATAATTTCGCCCATCCTCAGGAGCACTAGACTGTGTTTACAGCTTGTGGTATAATGCACCGACGATGCTGCCTGGTGGTGCCTAGGCACTGGCAGACAGCTTCGTCGGTGCATTATACCACAAGCTGTAAAACAGTCTAGTGCTCCTGAGGATGGGCGAAATTATCGCCCGAAACGTGTTAAGCTGATTGAAATCATCAATAAATTGTTATTGCTGCATCTGGTTGGTGTTTATATCATTGTATCGGTGATGCACGGTCACACAGACATCAGATCTGAAATAAAGGTGTAGTACACCAAAATTCCGGAAACATTAACGCCCATTTCAAAATCTTTAGTAACCTACGGCATATCGTGTGCGTAAGAAGGACCTTCAGCAGCGATGTAGGCGTATACCCCATCTGTGCTCTCAGTATTTTAAACAGAGAGATTCAGCTTCTCCACCTACTATGCGTCGGCGCGGATGTCAGCTAACAGCCAATATGTTAAAGAAAGATGCAACCAGGTCCAACCGGGTGTTTAAAAATGAGATCGTCTTATAATTATGAAACATCAGGAATTTTACGAACATATTTTTTTTGTGTCTTGTTATCCACAGGTCTGAACAGTCAGCTTATTTAAATAAAGTTTATTACCAGAGAACAAGAGTAAAACTTAAAATATAACAAAAAAAAACCTGTCTTCCATTCATGGAAATCAGAACTGGCATATAATATGATTAGGCCTGTTTAAGTTTTGTTTTTGCGTTATTGCGGTCTGTGCAGTTTGTATATTTAGTTATGGTTTTATAAATGACACTGAGAGTAACTAAACTGAAATTTGTGTTCAGTTGAGTGTTACGATACTTAGTGAATAATGAATTTGGTGGGATGTTGAAGGAAATGATTTGGGCATAATTTGAGGTAAAATTTTGACATTTTATTGGAGAAACTGTGCTACCCGCAGTACTGCGGAAGTCGGTAAAGTTGCGCTAAGTGTAAAGCAATTTAAAAAAATACGGTCACATGAAATGCTGAACGCAATGTACAACGCTTGATTAATTCACATTTCTATAACATGGGGTACCAGTTTATACAAAACTATGTCGGCACACAAGTACAGTGATACACAAAATACCGACTGACTGTCCATCATGACAATACAAGGAAGACAATTTGGCAAAAAACATTTCTTTTTTTTTTCACTGCAATATGTAATTGCGGTCTTCAAGATATTCATTGTATAAACAAATTTCCGAAGGAAAATTTATTAAGATTATTTTATTTTCCGCCTATAATATGCGCCCTAACACCTTACTGGTAAGCAAGCCTATCGAAGCAAACGTAACTTTAAAATGTGCATGTTTAAGTGTTCTTTTCCCATGGCACAACAGCCCCAGTGGACCAAGGCCTCCTCATTATCGAGGCTTCACGATCACACTCAGACACACCACACTCGGTAGGACTCCTCTGGACGAGTGATTAGCCCGACGCAGAGACCTGTACTTGACAACACACAACATTCACAAGAAACAAACATCCATGCCCCCGACGGGATTCGAAGCCCAGTCCCAGCAAGCGAGCGGCCGCAGACCCACGCCTTAGACCGCGCAACCACTGGGACCTGCAGATGTTTAAGTTACTGAAATAAAATCACAGTAGATGTGATTTTACAATATGGCGATGTAAAACCATGCATACGTTATTCCTTTACATTACTGTCAACTTGACCATTAGCTAATGCTTTCTGCTTTAAATTGTGGCCCGCTGGGTTAAGACGCCGTGTTGTTTCAAGACCACGATCTAAATTTCTATAGCCGTGAGAATCTCAGATTCGTTTTACTCTTGAGTTATTTTAATATAGTGGCCGTCCACTACCACATGCAGAAGTGCAAGATGTGAATATTTGGAACTTAAATAATTTCTAGGGCTTAATGTTTTCTTCAAAGCTATTAAACGTAAAACGAACGTGTAACTTCTAATGTCATGTGAGATGCTTAACTTAGTAACAAGCACAGTAATACAGTCTGTAATAAACGTGAAAGATGCAAGCATTTGTTAAGAACGTAAGAATGGTTTAGAGCTCAAATGTAGTTTAAATTATTAAATATAAATACCGTAGATAACAAACTGCGCCCAGAACTTTATTGTGCTACATAGGTCAGGTGTGATATTCATCCAGTTTTCCTATTTTTCCTCTGTAACGCGAAAAAAGTAACCACACGAAACCGCCGTGCATTGTATGCTTATTTATATTCCCCTCTCAACTTTTGAATAAGTTGGCAGATTTTTTAGAAACTTGGCATGAACGTCATGTCACTAAATGGCAACCCAAGCCGTCCTCTCTCATCTCCTGTAATTAGTAATAAACGGAAAGACATACTGGCGGATTTGTGGCGTGGAAGCAAATCTAGCGGAATTAGGATGTAAATATAGCTCTAAATCTTTTATTGTACCTACGAAATATTCTTTATAAGTCAACGATTACGAACATGGTGAATGCGCGATACTTCTAGACTACATCCAAAAAAACGCCGTAGCAAAAATGTGTATGCTACTGAATTCGGCGGTTCAAATGTCCTGAGCGCCAGGTCGCCCGCGAGAATAAATTTTGTACGGTGACACCTTATATATTGGGCCCTCAGTATATGAACTCTTTCATGTCATCCTTCTGGCGCCTAGAATTTTGAGGTGGCTTCCAGATTTTTGGAAAATTTGTGGGGCCCTGACTTAATCAATGGTTTCTTCACATAAATTAAAAATGATAGTAACAGAAACAGTGGGATTAAAATTCTTTGCAGTAGGACATTAAGGTTTGTAAGATGTGTTCTGAAGTGTGCGTTGTGTTTGGGGTGGCACCTGCCTTGTTCTTCTGCCGTCATTTCTCGTTTTATTTGAAAATATACGCATTCCTGCAAATGTTACTTGCTTCATTAATTTAAAAACTCAATATGTAAACGTTGTCTTATATTATAACACCTCTATTAATAAGGGATTATTTATCACGGGTGGTGGCGCATAATCTGTAGGGCAGTTAGCGCAGAATTCGAACGAAAATTCATATTCACTTCAAAAGAGTTTTAGAATAAAAGACGAAACTCTCTCAGCATTCGCCAGCTTTGTCCGATTTCTATGCATAAACGCATGAAAATATCTGCCCAGCTAAAAGACGTCTAAAATACGCAATAATGTTTTACACATCAGTTATACACACGCACACACTTCAAGAAAACATGTTCAAAATTCACGTTATATTCTTGAATTCACAGTCTGTTGTTCTGCCGTTAATTGTCGCTAATTTACTGAAATTTAATAGAAGTCCCTTTTGATATTAAAAGATATTTTTCGCTAATTTATTACAATGTAATATGTGTTCTGATGTTAAGATATCATTTACAGCTTTTAATTTGTTGTATTAGAATACAACACTGGTATTTAATTTCCGTATTTTTTTTCAAAATGTCATATAGTAATGTTTAATGCCTTTGATTTCGCTGCTGGTGCATATACGACGCACATTACACGAATTTCAAACTTGAAGTTGCGTTTCAACTTTCTGAAGATTATAGTGTTACAAAAAATACACACGTTTCACTTTTTTTACAAGACTAAGCCACTTTCTTTTCGATAGTTTTATTTGCAAGCATTTATCTCATAATTATTTTGTTTTCTGAGTCAACTGAATAAATACAACGCTATAGAACTGACCTGCAGGTTTTGTCCCTTAAAGTATAAATTCAATAATGAAAGCAAATAGCGTAATTCTCTTCCTACTAACAGCACTATTACTGTAGCGATCGTTCTCAATATAAATGACGAATCCCGTAGTAATGACTGCCACTGACTGACTGACTCACCACGCTAGCTGCTCTGCTACTGTCCTCTTCTATCAGCCCATGAGGCTCATCTACTGCACTTGTTTCTTTTCTCGACAGATGATTTGTCAGATGTTATATGTTCTTCTCACGTTTCGACCGAAGAGAGTAAAAGACGGCACCGGTTAATTCTCGAAACAAAATATCAGAAATTTCAAAATATTCTTTACAGAGTTTCACGTGCGCATCCCTTCGCACCACCACTACCGAACTAGCCGCCCTGCTGTGCACATCTGAGTGATAGCTGTGCCTGCTTCAGAGAGAGAATGGCGAATGTTTCGCCGCCGAGCCGACGACGACGACGACGACGACCGCCACCACCACGGCGGTTGGGATCTGTCCCTCCCCTGCCACCACCAACCACCATGCGATTCACACACACACATATATGTCCGACCATACATACACACACACATATAAACAGCAGAGGCGCACTCGATCGGAGAATGCACAAACCAAATTATCGATTGATATGTGACGTTATGGCAAAATGGGGATGAGGGTTAGAGGGTTCTTAGGGGAGAGGGAAGTGCAAACATGAGATGAAATTCAATTTTAGTACAGCTGCCTTGCCGTCCGTCTGTCCGCCTATCAGGCTATCCGTCATATGTTTCTGTCCTTACATTCATCCTATCATTTCCTATTTGTCTGTCGTCCTGAAACTGTGGGGCAAAAGGGAATAGCGACTACTCATAAAAATTCAGGAAAGAGAATAATAGAAACTAAAAAAGTGTGGAGCGCTGTTATATCGACTGTACTTTAAGCAAGTGAATTACTGTACAAGAAAGTTATGTGTGTATGATTTTGTGTTCCCAAAAGTGTGATGTTTATAGTATGCAGCTTCTTTTTAATGAAAATAGTAGCAGTCTACTGATGAGCTCTGCAAGCCACTGACCAGTAGTTGTTTCCAGTGGTTAGAAACCTGTGCCCATAAACACGTACTCGTATTTTATATGAAATTTTACTTGAAATGTTCCTTGCTTTCACTTCACCAATTATAAGATTTCCTTCTGAATCGTCCTGTAGGTGGAGTGTGGCTTTCGTATTTGAACATGCGGATGCTCGGGTGAAAGGATACTGATCAAGAAAGATGCATCAGTAGAAACAGAGATCAAAATAATACGACAGGTGAATGAACTCAAGCTCAAAACAATATAGCAGTGCTGCGAATGAAAAGGTGGACAATATGAATGAGACGTTACTGTCACGTGCTTTCGAGGCACAAAGAAGGTAACGGAAAGAAAGACGAGAGAGCGGAAGAATGACCTAAAAGTGTGAGATAAATTCGGACAGGGGAAAGCAGAAGTGATGAACGGAAGGAAGGATAGAGGTACACATACAAACATTGTGAGAATACAGGAAGACAGGCAGAAGGTTTTACAACAGACACATTGCCGACCTACTCGTAATTTTCAGATGAGATATCCCCGTTGTGTTCAATGAACAGTGCTATGTAAATATATAAAATATACAGTTTAACACAACTCTATGTTAGTAATAATTGCGCGTATTAATAAAAATCCAACTAGATGTAACAGTATGCAGTCTGATTTATTTTACTGCAAAATCACTGTACATGTTTCGGGCGTCCAACGCACCCATCATCAGGAGTACTAAAAACTGTAACCGCAGCCTCCGGTACAGGTCATAATATCGGTATAGCTACTTCCCTCCAACCTGGCCACGCTGGAGGGAAGTAGCTACAGCTACTTCCCGCCAGGTTGGAGGGAAGTAGCTATACCGATATTATGACCTGGCCACATTGGAGGTAAGTAGCTACAGCTACTTCCCGCCAGGTTGAAGGGAAGTAGCTGTACCGATATTGTGACCTGTACCGGAGGCTGCGGTTACAGTTTTTAGTACTCCTGATGATCGGTGCGGTGGACACCCGAAACATGTAGAGTGATTTTGCAGTAAAATAAATCAGACTGCATACTGTTGCATCTAGTTGGATTTTTATTAATATAGAATTATGATGCACGAACCATGAATTTAAAATTGCTCATAGTTCACAAAAATAACGGAAATCCACGTGAAATCAACACAAGATGACGGACAGCGACATAGACCCCAAAATAGTGGACATACAGGTAGACGGACACACAGGCACTTGGAATAACCATGTGAAAGGGGAACAGATCAGTGGACAGATGACAAAGCAAGCAGGCGAAATGGCAGATAGATGAATGGCAGATTGACTACTGCCATAGATGTGACCGTCTATAACGGACACAAGAATGGCATGTATACTGATAGCCCTTGGACTTTCAGGATACTCTTCAGGAGAAAGAAGGTTGTAGTGAATGAGCTGTCAAAAATGTAATTAAAAATGCTTTCAATATACATGGCACCAATGGAGATGAGTCTGTTCGTAAGATATGACGTATTGTTGATGGCTTTACTTGTCCATTGGTCGTCGTTATTATTAGCAGCTTATTTATCTTATTTTAGGGAGCACGCGGTGGCGCATTTGGTTGAGGCACTGCACTACAAGCCGGAAGGTCGCGGGTTCGATTCCAAATGGTTTCATTCGAATGTTTCATTGACATAATCCTTCTGGTCCACATTGCTCGCCCTATAGCCCTGGGGTTGACTCATCTCTAACAGAAATGAGTACCAGGAATATTTCCTAGGGGGTAAAGGCGGCCGGTGCGTACGGCTGACAATCTTATCACCTTCATGTGTCGACTGTCTTGAAATCTGGGAGCCTCAACCTCCTGGAAACCTCTGGGTCTGTCCAGGCCTGTAATGGAATTGCTATTTATCTTATTTATTTATTTATTTATTTGCATGTACTTTTGTTTCATTTTATTTTAGATAAAAGCAAGAAGTTTCCGGTAAGTGCTTTTAAAATGTCTATTTTTAAACTACTGTACAGGTGGTTGCTGCAGATTCCAAATCTTCCAGAATTGTACGTACATGGTCAAGCGTTATAAGGGATTATTGCATCAATGTCAAAGACACGGCCATAGGCGTAACTTGGGGGGGGAGGGGTTTAAGGGGACTTGGGGGGGGCGGGGGAGGGATTTAAGGGGAAGCTGACACACAAACGGTACGACTACCCTGGACAAAGGATCGGTCCGTTGCGGATGCATTTACCCGAAACACACAACATTCACAAGAGACAGACGTCCATGCCGCCGGCGAGATTCGAACGCGCGCTCCCAGCAAGCGAGCGGCCGCACATCCTGCGCGGCTACTGAGACCGGCTAATTTGAAGTCTTATCTGAAAGTGATATTATGCCGCAATGTAAAACCGTAATCTTCAATTAAAAAGTGAAATTTAATCATCTACTGCTTTATTCTGTAGAGATGTTTCAGGCTGGACTCAACCTGCACAGGAATTTCATCATAGTTCGTACGCGTAACACATCCAAATTTCGGAGCCGTGCTGCTTCTCTTATATTTTGGTAGCAGAAGTTGGAGTTGACAATATCTTGTCAACGTTTTTCCACTGTCCCAGATAGTAATGTCGCAACTTTCAATGAACTATCGCAGTAGTTGGTGGCGCTGAAGCCGAACTGCGTCGACTGCACTACGGTCGTCGCCTTTCTCAAGAACTCGTTAGCTCAGACTTGACTTGACGTGACTCATTTCGGTGAGTGAGCAAGCAGCCATAAAAAGGTAAGGTAAAGTGTACCCTTGTACAGGAACTGTGGTTCTGTACAGGCCGTATGGCCCATAGGGGGAGTAGAGGTACAGCTCTACTCTTTCTTGACCACGGCACTAGAAGGGGGTAAGGGGTCAGCGTAACCCCCCGGCCGCTCTTTACCCCCGGGAAAGACCCGGTACCCATTGTACAGGAGGCTGGGTGGGCCCCAGGGCCGGTCTGGACAGGTGCGAAAGATCTCACCTCCACCGGGATTCGATTCCCGGACGGTCCAGCCCGTAGCCAGTCGCTATACCGACTGAGCTACCCGGCCCAAACAGCCATAGACAATGCGAAATTTCAGGCTTCGGCCGTGGTGTAGTAAAGGTCTTCACTCTTCTGGGATTGTATGCGGCCTAGGTTGGTGCTCGGTAACCGGCGTTTCGAGACGACATATCCGTCTTAACTTTTGATGTAAATTACTTCCAGTGCCATAATTTTGTTTTTAAACCGCGGCTTATATTCCCATCAACCGCTCGTGGGAAGGGAAGTTTATTAATCGTAAAGCAGTTAATTCATTACGTTAATTTTTGTGTTATTTGGCCAGTATTAGGGAGACGGGCGTTTTTTTTAAACCATACGCACGTAAAATAAAGACCAACTTAATACAATATTGCTCATTAACTAAAAGCACAGGCATTAAAACTAACTATACTGAGGTAGGTGATATATTCAAGTTTTGAAACAGCGCCACTTCAGTTTCCAAGACTTATCACTCGTGGATCTAACACTACAGCTGCGGAAAACGGGGTCTAAAATGCAGAAAGCTAAATATTTACTCCGGTTTCACGAATCGAAATTTGTGTTTACAGTGCAAAAGAAATTTCCTACGGAGCTTGGTAAAGAACCACAGGATTACAAGTCATATAAGTTGTTCAGTTAATTTGTTTACATTTGTATACGGAAAATCCCCGGTAAACGACCAGTCAATGGAGCGAAGACGAATGAAGTAGAGAAGATTATTTTCACAATGCAAGAAAACCAACAAGAAAACTGCCTGGCAATTAAACATGCCACAACCATCGGAACACAATCTTCTGAGAACTCGTTTGAGACTTAAAAGCTACGATTGCCAAATTATGTAACATGTAGCTGCCAGCGGCAAAGAATTTCTCTAATTTTTTTCCAATTGTTCTTTCAATCCTTGAAGGCGAAGAATTTTTGGAGCGAAAATTATGTTTAGAGGTGAAATCACTTTGCTCTCTGCCCTGGCATTGTAACTGACATAACAATAGAAACTGGAAAGGAACAACCGCATCCAGTAACAGAAGGTACCTACAAACGACTGTCCCAATTTAAATGTCTTTTTTATTCTATCAAAAAAAAAAATAAAAAAAAGGGTTAGGGCTTGGACCTTTCTCTTTCGCCGAAAGCAGTGTGACTGGTGTAGTGTGCCGAGATATGCTGCAGGAATTTCATATACAGCATTTTGGAAGTTGGCCCTGATTAGAAATGCTAATCAAGTGTTACCGTTGATCCTGGTTCGAAGCCAGATCAAAAATTATGCTCGGCGGAGAGACATGCAAAAATACGTGAGAAAGAATTTCGCTTGTGTGCTATATATACACTGGTACATTGTGAAGGTGTGAACTTTGAGGTTACCGGTATTAATTTCATGACTGTGTTTATCACGCGAAGAAATGCGGCTTGCTTTTAGCTCGGGTTACAACCATACTGCCGCGTTATCTCCCTGGGAACAGTACATTCTATGCCCCTTTCGGCAAGCATCAGTCGGACAGCTCTTGAGCTTGAGGATAGGAGGCCGTGAAGCTAGAACAGGCTGAGTTGAGGACTTCTTAGCGGGCACTGGTGAGAGCAGGTTGAAGGGGAAGCGTGACTATAATAAAGAGGTGTGTACTGTTGATGCAATTTCTAACAGTACCGGACACAAATAAATTGATTGTGAATATTACAGAATAAAAATTGAAGTGACTGTGAGAATAAAACTAAAGAGGCTTAACCACGAATATCCTTCATGTTATCGAGTCGGTAGACACATAACATTTCCTGTGAACACCACGCGTTTTATTCCCTGGGTGGAGTTCGTGTTCCCGACTCTGAGATTTGGCCGGTTATAGCAAATTTGGCGCCCAACTGTGAGGCACGATAGGCTCGCAACGTCGAAACCATCGAAACGTCGAAGAAGGAAATTGACTTCAAGAGCCAGGTGCAAACAGGAACAACAACCAACCGTATCGTCTTCCGACTTACAGCAACGACTTCACGGTGCCTCCAATAACACAGCCGAACCGAAGGAGCGAGCCGTAGGCAGAGGACATCTTTCGCTGCTAAACAGACCTGCATGCGCCGTACCTTCGCCGACTACTACAAGAAGACATTCGCCGACGACGACCACAGTTGCCACCTTTAGTTCTCACAACTGTGCACCCCAAGTAAGTGAACGGTGAGTCGTGGAGCTTGCGCGTGTATGTGAGGTTACTAGTGGAAGGGAAATGGCAGGTAGACACCTCCGTAACCGAAGCATTACATTTGAAGAGGACAGTATTGGTCGTAGAAACAGCAAAGAGGTCGATGAAATTAGTAGTCTTGACAATACTGCAGTCAATCAGGGGGCAGAAACAGAAGGAATTATTATGTCAGAGTGTGAAAGTAATAATCCTGACAGTAGAGTCACAAATGAAGTAGGTGTCGGTATGTCAACTAGGCAGCTGCAAGACCTACTGACCAATGCTCTTTCTACTTTGAGGACGGACATTGTAACAATAATAGATTCCAAATTGCAGGCAGTAACAAAGAATATAACTGCTAAGATAGGACAGGGGAATGAACGACTTTCTGAAAAACTAACACAAAATTTACACAATGAAGTTAAGAAATTGTCTAGTGATATTTGCACTTTGCGAAATTACACTGAACGTAAGTTTCAAGAAGTCACTACTACTGTAGGAGGTGTAAGTGATTCCTTGAATGAAAGAATTGACGCACATGTGGTAGCTCCTAGAAAAATGACAAACAAGATATCCCAAGAAACGAATGCTAGAGCGGGACACCTAGTTGATGATATTAAGGAGTATAGGACAGAGGCAGAAAATAGTTTGAAGGAATTCAGGCAAGACTACAGTCAGTTCAGAGAACAAATGAACTCGGAACAAGCAACTTGGCAGAATAAGGCTGGGGGAGAAATAGACAAGGTGAAAGACAGTGTCAGATTAGTTGAAGATAGGGTTACTGAGGTTCAGGCAGCGGCGCAGAACAGTATTCAGAAGGTAAACACAGAAATTACATACTTGTGGGGACAGCTAGCTGCTAGACAGTTAACTGATAGTGCGATACCCAGTCAGGTACTGCCAGTGACGGCCGTCGATATAGAAAATAGTAGCCAATCAAATCCAGAATTAGCAAATAGTGCTGGTAACTACCACATGGGCAATTGTAATGCTAATAATTGTAGTACGACTGTGTGTGGCAACGCTATATCACAACCATGTGTTAATAATAATTCAGGATATGCTATTGTAAATGTGTCATCTGACGTGTTTGCAAACAATTCCACTATGAATGAACTGGCCCTGCCCGATTTTCATGACAGTTCGAAGCAAATAGTAATACACTTCCTGCGCGATTTTGATGAATATTACAGAATCAAAAATGTCCCTGAACCAGAAACCATAGGTGATAAGGTTATGAAGGCATATGCAAAGATGAGGAAGAAGGGAAAATACCGAAGGGAACGGAGAAAGACAAGGGGAACTAAGGTGAAAGAAAGGGTTCTTGTGAGGGCACAACCAGCTTCAGATGCAGTGGTCGGTGTGACGGCCAAGTTTGTTCATCCGTATGAAGGCCCATACATAATTTCTAGGGTGATACCACCATATGAGCTATTAGCCACCTGTGGGAAGGTTAGAGGGGAATTTGATAAAAAGTCTCCGAAGGCTTACCTAGAAGAAGAAACTTCTGACACGGTAGGCAGCAATTAAAGTTATTGAGATTTGTTTGTTTACAAAATTTAGTTTTTTCCCCTAGCAAACACAACAGATACACATACCTAGTGAATGCAATGGTTTTATGAATGTGTGGGATATAACTCATATACAGACAGGAAAGGTGGATAGCAAGAGATTAAGGTTAGACTTTAGTGACTAAGCAGTTCAGATGTCTGATGTAATTTAACTAAAAAATAGATTATGACTATTGTGACCTTAAGTAATTCTAGCAGTATATGAACATTGAGTGATTATTATTATTATTATTATTATTATTCCTCTTAATCTGGATTTATTTGTGTAGTTGTAATTTAATACTTGTGTTTTTTTGCTTCCCTCTCTTAGTGGCATGTCAGTTAATTATACAAGCATTTTAAATTCCAAGTTTATTGGTAACATCTAATTGCTGAAGATTTTAACAAGAAGACTAGGCTTATAAAAGTTATAAAGTACTGAGGGTTTAAATGCCTTGTGTTTTGAAATGTATGTACCATGCTTGATGTAATGTGAACGGCACTGAATTAAATTTTATCAGCTTATTGCGTAACTTCAAAATTTATATTCAGGGGGAGATGTTGTTAGCGTTGATCCTGGTTCTAAGCCAGATCAAAAATTATGCTCGGCGGAGAGACATGCAAAAATACGTGAGAAAGAATTTCGCTTGTGTACTATACACTGGTACATTGTGAACATGTGAACTTTAAGGTTACTGGTGTTAATTTCATGACTGTATTTATCACGCGAAGAAATGCGGCTTGCTTTTAGCTCGGGTTACAACCATACTGCCGCGTTATCTCCCTGGGAACAGTACATTCTATGCCCCTCTCGGCAAGCATCAGTCGGACAGCTGTTGAGCTTGAGGATAGGAGGCCGTGAAGCTAGAACAGGCTGAGTTGAGGACTTCTTAGCGGGCATTGGTGAGAGCAGGTTGAAGGGGAAGCGTGACGATTATAAAGAGGTGCATACTGTTGATACAATTTCTAACAGTGCCGGACACAAATAAATTGATTGTGAATATTACAGAATAAAAATTGAAGTGACTGTGAGAGTAAAACTAAAGAGGCTTAACCACGAATATCCTTCATGTTATCGAGTCGGTAGACACGTAACGTTTCCTGTGAACACCACGCGTTTTATTCCCTGGGTGGAGTTCGTGTTCCCGACTTGGAGATTTGGCCGGTTATACCAGCAAAACGGAGCATCTCCGCAGTTGTACACTTTGAGGTATGAGATTTCTTGGACCGGAAGTTTGCACCGAAATGGGTTGGCAGATACGGTCCTGTCATTTGGCCACTTCCTGTCCGTGACCTAACACAATTTGATTCCTTTTTCTGGGGGTACATAAAGGATATTTCTGTCTTCCAACATTGACCGCCACTTTGCCGAAAAGTGCTGACAGTGCACGACCTGCTGCAAATAGAGTTACACCCGCAATCCCTATAAATGTGTGAACTGAACTTTACAGATATCGTATATGTCGGCCTACTCACGGTTCCCTCAGTGAAACTGCTCAGTTAGGTCACAAGTGCTTTCAGTTTTCATTCTTAAGTTGCATAGTTATGCCAGCATGCACTGTGTTACTGTTTAATTGTAATTATTTTATTGGTATGCATTGCCATTTGTTTATTACTACTCGTGTAACTCTAGAGTTTATGTCACACAGGTCGAGGGAACAGTTCTAAGAATTCTGTACACACATGTCTGCCGCGATCGCAGTGCGACTAGCGATCGTAGGACCCGTCAGTTGAAGGCAAATCATTTGTACATCCTTCTAAACTTTGGATTACTCACTCACTCTCGATCAAGCAGTCTCTGGGACAAGATGTCCCAACATCATCTGGCGAGTCCGGTGGCAGCAGTGATGCCTAATTAGTCTCCTTTCCTTGTGTGTAACTACCAATTATTAAAGCGTGAGGAAAGAAAACCAACAAGATGCAACAATATAGATGGTTTATTGTCAATTATGGATGTTGGTTATTGACAATGTCTCAACATGTTTCGGGCATCTTTATGCCCATCTTCGAACAGAAAACTTCACAGTGATCACACCCTCAGTGTAGCACCACAGCACCGCAACCTGCCACATCCAACATTACCAGCAAATACACTTCATATGCAGTAACACGTGGTCTTTACTCCTGAAGATGGGCATAA
>Ga0123355_10006671_pt1 | contig 17160 bp, 14 predicted proteins | sample TergutEmb28metaG_3_FD_89872 | JGI IMG/M metagenome (GOLD analysis project Ga0123355, IMG submission 89872) | Embiratermes neotenicus P1 segment gut microbial communities from Petit-Saut dam, French Guiana - Emb289 P1 | ecosystem: Host-associated > Arthropoda: Insects > Digestive system > Gut ...
ACATATGGTGGTACAATCACAGACGTATCAAAGTGGGTCTTGGTGGGCTTTCGCCAGTGGAATATCGTGAGGCTCACTTAAGAAAAGCAGTGTAAGGTGATACGGAAAAACGTACGCACTTCATGCAGGGGTCAGTTTATACCGCTGGTGACAGCGCAGCTAAAAGAATCATCACACGATTCATCGAACTGTCTGAGTCTTGATCGAGTAATCTCACAACCTATCCTCTCCTGACGAAAGCGTAAACTATCTCGGGTATAGCAGTCACCAGTCATTTTAGCAATGTAACAATTATTTCAAATTTTCTGAAACGTCCGCACTCAAGATGGCAGAACATTTGGCATGGCAATTAAGTTATAGTTCGAGGGCTTGTTTTAAGGAAGGTACACGTCTGCGCGATACGGGCAGCTCTTCTTCTGTACCTTCAACAGTTAGTGTCAAAGCACCACCCTTAACCGAGTTAACACTGGTTACCTGTGACAGATTAACCAAGTATCTGCGGTGAATGCGAAAAATGCTAGAGTCAGCAAACTGTGCTTCGATTTTAACCAGTGTCTTTGTCGAAAGAAAACGGTCATCAATAGTGAAAATATAGCTGTAATCGTCTTTTGCCATGATGTAGCATACGTCATCGATGGGAATAAACAGCTTTTTACCACCCTTGCTTACCATTATCTTATGCACGTCTGGTTTACCTGCTGCAGTGTCTTGCACACTGTCGTCTACATCTGCATCTGGTTCAGCACCACCCTTTTGCTGGGCCATGCGCATGCGAACCTTGTCAATTGCGCTACGCAAGCGGTCAATCTCAACAGGCTTTACTAAATAATCAATGGCGTCGAGTTCAAAAGCTTTGACGGCAAAGTGACTATGCGCTGTCACAAAGACTAGTGCAGGAGGGTTTGGATGAGAACTTCGTATCCCTTCGGCAAGCTGCAGTCCAGTAATGCCTGGCATGTTGATATCTAAGAAGATAACGTCTGACGGTGTCTTTTTTATCAGCTCTACTGCGTCGCGAACGTTTCCTGCTTCACCTGCGACAGAGGCACCGTCGATGTCGTCAAGCAAAAAGGCCAGTTCGCTTCTGGCAGGCAGCTCGTCATCTATGACAAGGGCGCGAATATCAGAATTTGAAGTAGTAGCCATAGCACTCATTACACTCAACTCCTTTACCAAGCCTTGAAAGAGCCGGTCATAGCACTGTAGTCTACCCCACGTTCACCTTTAATGATTGACCTTAAGGCAACATCATTTGAAAGCTTTTCAATGGAGCCTGGCCAGGAACGCTGCAAGTTAAAGTAGTTATTGCAGTTCATTCGCGCGTACGCGTTAGCCTTGCCCAAAGCATCCCATGCTGACTTCCAGTAGTCTGCTCTGTGCGGCCCAGAAATCGTGCGCAAGATTCCTGTAACAAAGGCTAGTGCCGGAGTTGACGGAGAAATGCAGCGTCCTGGGAATGGCTCGAGCGAGCGCGCAGTTACCTGTCTCAAATCTACCTGCGATTTCGCAAATTCTATTTTTCTGTGTTCATAGATTTGACGATAGATGTTTTGACGGAAGCGCTCTGCTGAATTGCGTCCGGTCGGCGGTGAGTTATGGCGCAAAGTCCACTCGTCATCAATGTAGATATCGCCCCCGTGCATACGCACATTAATTACGTAATCGACGTCTTCTCCGCGCATAATCCACGGGTCAAAGGCGACCTTAGTGAACAGTTCACGGTGAATCGCAAGACATCCCCCATAGGCGATGGTGCTGCGATGCATGCGCGGTGGCTTCAAAGCACTTGCGATAGTTTCGTTAATCGCATCTTGGTCTTTCCAGAACGTGTCTGCCCAGTGGCGTTTGACGCGTGGCTTGCTTTTATTAAAGTTAGCGGTGTCAACAGCAGCATCAGGCTTTTGCTTTCCTGCACCTAGCTGATAGTAGTCACCAGTCATATCAGTAATCATGCCGCTTTTTGCCAAAAGGTGTCCACCAGAAGGTATCTGCTGACCTAATCCAAAGGCAGCATTCAGCATAAAATCAGGGTCGTCAACAATTTCGTCATCGTCTAAGAAAATGATTGAATCGAAGTCCAAAACGGATGCAACAAGACAGCCAAGGTTTCTGGTTGCTCCGTAACTTTTTACTGAAAGAGCCTCAATGAGCGAGCCCATTTCTAGCTGTTCAAGCCTGCGAAACAGTGAACTAGTTTCAGAAGTACCAAAAAGCAGTATGTCTAGATTTGGAAATTTCTCTACGATTTCGCGAACGCGATCATCTGCACGAACATCAATAGCAGAGTCAGTTGTTGCAACAATCAAAACAATTTTGTTAAGACCTTTTAGCTTTGAAAGAGAGGTAAGGCACTCCACCAAGGGCGGATTTGGATCGTTAAGAGCAGTGGGGTGTGAAAACGGAGCACCCGCACTGGCCTGGTCAAAACTATTCTTTGCAGCAGACCTTTTTGACTTTGAAGGCTTTCGTGTCGATCCTTTGCCATCTCTAGACGAATCAGCGCGTGTCCAATACGTCGGTATTATTATTGTTGGACGAAGTCCCACCGGTGTCCTCCCCTGTATGATTATCCTGCCTTGCAACTACACGCGAAAGTACACGTGTAAGCGGCAGTCCTAGACCATAGATTATAACTGTTTGACCGAAGCCCACAGCAAATAAACCAAACAAATACATAAATATAAAGCTGCCAGCGGCACTAATCCCCAACACGGGGACAGTATAGAAGGCTTCTGTATAGCCAATTGCGTTCATGATGACCGGCAAATAAGCAGGCACAATCAATGCGTTCACAATAATTGGTCCTGAAAGTGCCAGCAAGATATTGCGGTGGCGCAGACGATAAGTCCATACTGCACCAATAAAGGTAGCCAAGGTACCAAAGATAACATCAAGCAAGCCCAAAGGGCCTGTCGCTGACATATTTATCAGGTTAGCAAGAAAGGTCCCTATGGTAAGACCGGGGATAGCTTCTGCAAAGAACAGAGGCAGTACGGTCAGGACTTCACTGACGCGAAACTGTACTGGCCCCCACGCCAAAACAGTCATGAAGTACAGCACAATAAAAGTAGCCGCTGTATGAACAGCGGCTATAAGTCCTGCGCGCACTATGTAGCGTACACGCTCGTTATTTTGGCTCATGGAAGCAAGGCCTGCGCAATCTGGACGGCATTTAAAGCTGCACCCTTACGCAGCTGGTCAGCAACACACCAAAACGCCACACCTGACTTAACACTAGGGTCTACACGCAAGCGACCAACATAGGTTTCGTTTGTGCCACTTATCGGATAAGGCATCGGATATTCCTGCTTTTCAGGATTATCAATAACGACAAGACCTGGTCCGTTTTCAAGAACCGCACGAACCTCATCAAGTGTTGGATAGGCGCGACCTTGCGCATCAAGCTTGTCAGTATCAAATTCAACATGTATTGATTCTGAGTGTGACCTGAGAATCGGAATACGCACACAAAACGGAGCAACCTCAATTTCAGGCGCATGCATAATTTTCTTCGTTTCGACGACCATTTTCCACTCTTCTTTGGTTGAGCCGTCGTCCATAAACACGTCAATCTGCGGAATACAGTTAAAGGCGATTTGATGAGCAAAGGCTTCAATAGTCAACTCTTCGCCATTGAGGTAAGCCTGTGTTTGCTCGTACAGCTCTGCCATACCTTCTGCACCAGCACCACTAGATGACTGATAAGTTGAAACAACAACGCGCTTGATGGGTGCAAGCTTATGAATAGGATTCAGTGCTACAACCATCTGGATTGTTGTGCAGTTAGGATTTGCAATAATCCCTTTGTGCCACTTGATGTCATCAGCGTTAACTTCTGGCACAACCAAAGGCACATCTTCGCGCATACGAAACGCGCTGGTGTTATCAATCATGACAGCACCACTTGCTACTACTGCTGCTTCAAAGCGCTCACTAATAGAGCCACCCGCAGAAAACAGTGCAATGTCGACGTCCTCAAAACTGTCATCAGTTAGCTCTTGTACCACAAGCTGACCATCAGCCGGAGCACCTGGCCCGTCGTAGGGAATCTTTTTACCTGCACTGCGCGAGCTCGCCAAAGCACGAACTTCGCTCGCTGGGAAATCAAGTTGCTTTAGCACATCAAGCATTTCCTGACCAACCGCACCAGTAATTCCAGCGATTGCAACAACGGGATTTTTAGGCATTGGTTTAGCGACATACATGGTCAAGCTCCTCCGCTTTAGTCTCTATCTAGTCCAAAAGCCGTGTGTAGGCTGCGTACGGCAGTTTCGGTTTGGTCGGCTGCGATGATGCAGCTAACGCGAATGGGTGAGGTCGAAATCAGGTCAATATTGATTCCCTGGTCTGCCAGGGTTTTGAACATTTTTGCGGTGATACCTGGGTGAGATTTCATGCCGGCACCAACAATAGATACTTTTGCAATGTCCTTGTCGATATTCCAGGTGCGCGCGCCGATTTCTTTCAGGCACACTTCGAGCGTCGCGCTGACGCTGTCGATGTCTGCTTCCGGGGCAGTAAAGCTGATGTCGGTAAGCCCCGCATCAGATACGTTTTGGATAATCATGTCAACGTTAACGCTGTTTTGTCCCAGAGTTTCAAATACTGATGCGGCGACACCAGGTCTGTCAGGTACTCCGCGGATGGTAATCTTTGCTTCGGCAGTATCATGGGTTACAGCTGAAACGACCGCATCTTCCATGTCTGGGTCCTCTCCTCTTACGACAGTTCCTTCGGTGCCAGGCGGCGCAAACGAACTGCGACTGTGAATAACAACATCAAAGTTGCGCGCAAACTCGACAGCGCGCATGGTAAGTACGCCCGCACCAGAGGCTGCCATTTCTAGCATTTCCTCGTAGCTGATACGGTCGATTTTATGAGCCTTTGGAACAACGCGCGGGTCAGCAGAATAAACGCCGTCTACGTCGCTGTAGATTTCGCAGGCATCAGCTTTGATGCCCGCTGCAAGTGCCACAGCAGTTGTGTCGCTGCCACCGCGTCCAAGGGTTGTGATTTGACCGTCTACGGTGCGGCCTTGAAAGCCTGCAACGATGACGATTTTTTTCTGGATGAGTGCTTCCAGTACACAAGCCGCATCAATGCGCACGATTTTTGCTTTTGAATAGACTGAATCAGTAATGATTCCTACTTGCGAGCCCGTAAAGGATATCGCCTCGTAGCCTTGGTTTTGGATTGCCATTGAAAGCAGTGCGATGCTGACCTGTTCCCCTGTCGAGAGCAACATGTCCATTTCCCTTTTGCAAGGTGTGGGATTTGCTTCATGGGCTAAAGCGATAAGGTCGTCAGTAACCTTACCCATTGCCGATACTACTGCTACGACATCGTCCCCTGATTTCGCGCGCTCGATAAGGCGTTTTGCGACATTGTTCAGGCGGTCAATATCTGCAACCGAAGTTCCCCCGAATTTCATTACTACTCTAGCCATGGATTTAGTATACGACAAGACTAAGATAAGTGAAAAGAAAAAATGTGAATTTTCCGCTTTAGAGAGTTGTCGCTGGGTTACTTTTTACGCAAGTCCGGGCAGTGTGTTACGCTAATAATCAGAAAATAAAACTATTTAAAACTATTTAAAACTATTTAAAACTATTTAAAAGTATTTAAAAGCTCGCTAAAAAGTCCCTCTGCCGTTTCTAACATCCATAACTCTAGGATTATCTCGCCGCAGTTCTTCGGCTACATAAACATCTTGGACGCCAATATATACTGTATCGCCAAATGTAGCGTACTCTACAGCCTCTCTGTTCTCAACTGCAATATGCGCACTTTCCATGTGAACGATTTTGCCACGGTAAATTACATTCCAGTCTCCATCATAAAGGACAATCTCTGCGCCAACATCGACTCTTCCCGCTGCAACTCCTGCTCTCATTATGGCAAAAGGGGCATTCTCATCATTTTGCAAATTGGGACGCAAGTTGAATATTCCATCCTCTAGGCGTCTGCAGCTAAAGCGACCCACCTCATGAACCAAAAGTAAATTTTCATATGGCATTCCAGATAAGTCTTCAAAAAATGATGCCATAGCTTTATGCCCTGCTGTTTCCATTAAGTCTCTATTGGCTCGAGCAGTGAATCCGGTGCTATTGTCGTATTGTATGTCCAATTCGAACCGCCACTCAAAATCAGACTGTTGCGCTGGCGATTCAGGATGCCACCACTGATCAATTTCGTATCTCAGCATCAATTCGTGAAACTCTTCTAAGACATTGGCATCCAATGTTTCATTGATCTCAATGTTCAGATTGTAATAGGGGTACAAATTGCGACACTCATTCATCTGATAACTTGCAATGAACTCAACGCTTCCTTCAGGCTGCTGTGTCAGCGAAAATCGAATAGTCATTGAATCGTCTCGTGGGAAGCGCAAATAATAGCTAACAGCCATCAATTCTCCCCATTCTGGTTCAACTGCCAGTCGATCAGCCATCTGGCGCAGATGTGTAGTTAATGCATTAAATTGTTCGTCAAAGTCAGGTGTTGGACGATTGTCAAAGTCATTTGCGCCGACAGCATCTATTCTGTTGTCATCGTCAAAGACAATAGTGATGCCAAAACTAAAGTCACTGGTATTTTCGTCTGTAAAATAGCTGCGATATCCATTCCATTTTGCAATGTTGTAGTCTTCAATTAATTGGCGCAGCTTCTTTACTTCATCTACAGGTATTGGATGTTCGTGAGGAGCATATGACCTCTCATCAAAGCTTTCCCAGCTATCCCGTAGTGCTGTAAACAAATACTGCCCATCGTAGTATTCAATTTGAAAGTGGTTAAAACCTGTGTGAAAATCTCCCCACCCCATTGAGAAGGCAGTGATTCTTGCAGCAGGATCTATGCCCACATCAGGCCTATCGACATCTCCAGGCGTGCAAGCAGTCAACAATGCAATCAAGCAAGCGTTCAAGACAATTGCCATGATTGTCTTGAACGTCCTATTTCTCTTCTGGCTGTCCATCGATTACTTTCTGCGCTAAGGGTTAGGCACTTCACAGGCAATAATAACGGCAAGTTTGATGCCTGTCTATGCAAAAAACACAATTGGGGTTCCTCGCGCCCTTTTACGCAAGTCCGTGCAGTTAATCAGAAAACACAAAACGGTTAAAGAGCTATGGCTGTCTCTGTATTACTATCATCTTCTGCAGGCACAGCATGCAACTGAACGCCTAATGCCTTGATAACTTTAAGCACTGTTGCAGCTGATGGGTTGCCATCTGCAGACAAAGCACGGTACAAGCTCTCACGTGACACGCCCGCACGCTTAGCAATTTCTGTCATACCACGAGCACGTGCAATATTGCCCAATGCAACATTTAGCAATTGTGGGTCATCTTCTTGAAGTGTTATATCAAGATACGCCGCAATATCCTCTTCTGTCTCAAGGTATTTAGAGGCATCAAATCGACTTAGTTTAACGTCCATGCCAACCCTCCTGTTCTGTCTTTTAGCTTACGCAACCAGTCGCCAAACTGTTCTGTTTCCTCTGTGAAGTATTGCTTTTCCATGTGTCTATTGTAGCCTATGAGCTACAGATAATCAAGTAGGATTTCGTCATGGCAAGCGACGCACTATGTGGTGTGTAAATGGGCAAACAGACTATGAACCGGTAGAAGAGTACGCTACCAGCCAGAAAATAAAGTATTTAAAACTATTTGAAAAATGCTGAAAGCTTTCACAGAAGGAGTTGCACTGTGTATACTTGGTGAAAATAATGGTCAAGAAGAACCCACAAAGCGCTGGTGATAGTATATGTGAGGCGCACTATCAGTGATGTGTGAAAACCAGTGTGGTGTGCAGGCACTAGGTTTTTGTGTAGCTACCCCGTGGACTCTTCTTGACCATTCTTGACTTTCTTTACACCTTTCAATCTATTGGGTTTATATACGTAAGAATATTAAAGAAAAAGCCTCTGCGAAAAAACACCAAATGCACAAATGCCGATTTCTGTGCCATAATCCGAAGAAAGTAACACATATGCGCCGCCATCTTCACGATAGCGGCGCATATAGGTGGGAAAGTCAGTCATCGGCGTTTGCTTCTTTATGTATTACCTGACTCTTGTGTATTCAAATGTTGCTCCGCCAGCCCAAGTTATTGTCAGGGTGTCACCGCTAACGCTCCAGCTTTCGTAGAGGATTGCGTCAAGGCTTCCATCTTCATTCCACGTAAACTGCTCACCGTCCGAAAGATTTACTGCGTCTCCGTTGTCGTAGAATCTGAACCATGGTGTTCCTAGGTATGCCCATTCACCTATAACCTCGATTACTCCTCCTACTACTTCAGTTCCTGAATCATAGTCTGCTCTAGTTCCATTAGTGTCATCCATTGATCCGTTATCACTATTACACCCAACCAAAAAGGCAAGTGCAAGAACTAGCGCAAGGGCAACAATTAATAGCTTTTTCATTTTTAATCCTCTCGTTTGAGTTCAGAGTTTCTATACTTTTTGTTCTCTTGTGCGAGCAAGACCTACAGAGGCAAAGGTTGCTACCAAAGCAGCAAGAACAGCGATTTGCATAAACCAGTTAACGACGTCACCCGTTTCTGGACCTGCAGCTGGGTCTCTCCTGTCACCAGCAGCAGTTCGCTCGTCACCATCGTCACCATCACCATCACCGTTGGCGTCATCGCCATCGTTAGCCGGTGGTGTCGGTGCAGGCTGAGTTCCTCCTGGCACGTAAGGAAGGCACACACAGGGGTACTCTCCACACTCATCACAATAAGTTGGTAGCTGTGTGCCGCACGTGCATGGATACTCTCCACATTCTTCACAAAGATTTGGCTGTTGTTGTGTGCCGCACGTACAGTTTTCTGGCACGCCTGTGCAAGGACAATCAGTGTAGGTACATTCACATGCTGGTGGCTGCTGTCCTTCCGCATCTAGTACCCAAACAGTTGCGTTTCCTCGACTAAATTGTCTGTATCCTTCAAGGGTAGATGTTGCGCCATACTGGTCGGCTGCTAAAACTATGCCAGCAATTCTTAGATACTCAGGAGCAGTAATCGCACCAGTGATTCTAACTTCGACGTCACCAAAAGTGTTTGCTCCAGTTCCTACTGCAACGACATCACCAATAACATGAATTGTTGATACGTTACCCGCACTCATGGTGTTAATGCCATTTTCTCCTGCAGTGACATTTCCTTCTATTACTATCTCTGCCATACTGCCAGCACTCGAGCTGCTGATGCCGTTTCCTTGCGCATCAATGTTGCCCTGAACGCTTATTCTTTGTGCGCTGTCAACGCCAGAAGTGCTAACACCAGCGCCAGTAGCAGCAGTAGCAGCGATGTCTCCTAGCACATTGACAACTGCCGCACCAAAACTACTAATGCCAGTTGCTGCTGTGATATTGCCCCTAAGGGTAGTAGTTGAAGAACCGTGGGCAGAAATACCGTTATTTGCTGCGTTGACATTACCCTCCACGGTAATATCTGAGCCGCCTGACGTGAAAATGCCACTCGCCCCTGAGTTGATGTTACCTATTACCGTGATAACTGAATTGCCTCCCGCAAGCGCATAAACTCCGTGCGAATCTGCGTCAATGCTTCCGTTAACCGTAACTGAAGGGGAACCTTGAATGTAGAGGCCGCTTCCACTGAAGGCGGTCGGGCCACTGTTTGCAGTGACGACACCATTTACAACGATAGTTGCAGTCGAACCAGTCAATGTTCGAATGCCATGTCCTCCTGGAAGAGGAGAAGGATTTGTTCCCATCGAGGTGATATTTCCATTCACGGTGATAGTCGAAGCACCAATTCCGGCACGAATGCCATCTCCTCCGGCAACAATATTTGCATTGATAGTAACTGTCGGACTTACCGTAGTCGAAATGCCGTCATTGCCCGTAAAGATAGTTCCTCCGTTAACAACGGTGAAATTCGTGCCAGCTCCAACGACGTTCACGAGAGTACCAACAGTAAGGTTATATCCCCTAAAGTCCAGGGTAACGCTTGAGTTTACCTCGAGTATGCCTGGGTGCGTAACATTTCCTAAGAAGAAGATCGTTGCACCAGAATCTGATGCTGCAATTGCTGCTGCAAGCGTTGGGAAGCCTTGGTGGTTTCCAGCTGCATTATAGATAGCCACCACGTCGCCTGCGGCAATGCTGCTTTGCTCTATTTCAATGTAGTCATTGGCAGTTTCTGCGCCGTAAGACTCCCAAGCTGTGTCTTGAATGACAGAAGTGTCATAAGATTCCTCGACTACGCTCAAAATGACAGGATAGTCATAAGGCTCTTCGACTACAGCACATTCGACTACAGCACATTCAGCATAAGGAACATACACGTCAGTCGACTCTTCGGCAGTCATCGCAAAAGCTACTGCTGAAATACTCGCTGCAGAAAGCATAACCATCACAAGAAAGCTTGCGATAAGCCTTCTGGTACCTTTCTTTAATCGTACATTCTTGCCCATAGACATTATTTCCTCCTCGTAAAAATACATTCACACAGAGCTGCAAGAAAGCTTGCAGCTCTGACTTGTCCAATTTGCGTTTGCTTTAAAATCAAAGATTTGACGTAGATTTACACTTTATCTGCCAAGTCCCCTTAAGATAAGAGACCCTATTCGTCTAAATGTTGCCTTTCCAACGTTGCTTGCATAGTGAGCAGATTGACCAACAAAGGCAGTACCCCCTACGACAGGAGCAATAGGAGCCGCACCTTGCAAAGCACTCTTTGTCGCAACACCTGCACCCAATATAGTTGCCACTGCAATCGCCAAGATAACCCACGTACCATCATCATTAGTCACTGTCAGCCCTGTTGGTACTTCCCAGTGATGAACATTAGTAAAAGCAGCAGAGTTTGCACCTGCACCGATAACACGGTTTCCTGTGCTGAGGTTTCTGTTAATGTCATCTGCACCAACATCCGGCACTGCTGGTGTTACTGTTTGACCGCCAACAACAATCGCGACCGAGCCTGAAAAGTTAGCAGGAACAGCCTCGGTAATGTTGAAGGTAGCACCCTGTGCAATAGTGTTGAAGATAAAGTACTGGCCACCTTCTATGTTGATAGTGCGCCCTTCCCCGCTGTCAAAGACTTCTTCCCTTACAAAGGTCGATGCTCCACCACCGGTAGCAGCAGTATAGAGTCTTGCGCTAAATGTTGCGTCACCGGGGCATAGTGCCGAGCCTGTAATGGCAATCGTGAAGGGGAACTGTTGTCCTGCAGGAAGCATTCCACCCATAGCTGTCTTTGAAATGCGCAGGGTACTTGTAGCGCTATGCGTATTAGTAAATACCATGGTGTTTACTGCAGCGGGTGGCACGTCTGCTGTGCCTACCACAACGGTCACAGCACCTGAAAGTGTCGTGTCTCCTGCTGTTCCAGTTTCAGTGATTGTCACTGTTAGGTAATACACTGCCGGCGAGTATGCCATATGTGCTGGCGCAGTTACCCCAGATGAACCTGAAACTTCACTTATGCGCCACACGTAGATACCCGGCTCATCAAATTGTGCATCTGCAAGAATATCTACAGCTCGCGACAATGTGGTCACGCCACCTGAATGACTTGCCGTCACACTTGCGTGGTTCATAGCAACAGGCAGCGTGTATACTCCGCCTGCAAAGGGAGTAATACCCAGACCTGGCAAGTTAGCTACATACGAAGCGTCTGTATTTCCATCAAAGCTATATCTTTCTATCTCGAAACCAAACGAAAGCGCAGAGTTAGTCTGTGCTGGCGTTCTGGTAAGCTCGCGCAAGCGCTTAACAATCTCAGCTTCTAGTTGTATGTAGTCTGGATGTTCTACGGTATAGACATTAGTAAAGACCATGGGGTCTGTTCTAATCAGTGCCATCGAGTGTTCGCCTGAACCGGTTTGAGAAATGCCTTCAAGTCCAAAGGTTTGCAAAATAAAGGTGGGAACACTTCTGGCTGTGGTCGTGCCGTCGCCCACTCTACCGCTACCATTGTTGCCCCAGGCATACAGTCTTCCGTCAGCTGTCATGGCAACCGAATGCTCGGCTCCACCACCAATGGCTACCCAGTTAGAAGCAGTTCCCACTTGTACGGGTCTGTTAGTTCTGGTAGCTGAAGCAGCTGCGCCACCGGGACGCCCCAGCCTTGCAATGCTGCCTGTGCCGCCCGCCCAGGTAAAGATTCTGCCGTCGTCAGTAAGTGCTAGACCAACTCGAGGGTCGTTAACTTGCTGCACTATATCTACCCAAGCATTTACCGGGTCACCATGTGTTGCTGGTGAATCGGGGGCATTAGCTACCGTTGGGGTCGGAGTAGCAGTAGTACCACCTGCTCTTCCTAGTTGACCGTCGGCGTTGGAGCCCCAGGAATAAAGTTGCCCGTCCGTACATATTGCAAAGGCGGTACCAGAACCTGCAGCTCTTGCTACGCTCCATTCAGTAGTACCCGTCGAAGCAGTGTTTACTCTTGCGGGATTATTTCTCGCAGCAGCTGTGGTTGCTGTTCTTCCAAGCTGGCTATCTTGATTGGCACCCCAAGAATAAAGATGCCCGTCTACCGTAATGGCCATTGTAAAGCAAAGGGGAGCTGCCAATGCAGGCCCAGAAGACACCGTAGATACCGTCTTCCAATCGTTATGTGCGCCTATTCTTACCGGAGTACCCCTATTAGTAGTAGTGCCATCTCCTAGTTGTCCAACTGCGTTTACTCCCCATGCCCAAATTTGACCTTCGTCATTAAGAGCAAGCATACGCACACCTGGGGACGTACCGGCAGCATCAACCATTACCCAATAGTGATGAGTGTCAGGGTCTCCTGGCACTTCATTAGGCATAAACAATCTTTCAGGAGAGGTAATACGGGTAGCAGCAGTTCCTTCTGTTACTACACCGCCACCACGACCCATACCAACATGTGTCCGATTATTACCCCAAACATACAGGTGCCCGTAAGCGTTAATCGCTGCTGATGAGTTCCCTGATGAAGAAACATGTACCCAGTTATCAGCAGTACCTGCTCTGGTCGGGCGAAGCTGTGAGGTGTGATTGCCCAGACCTAGCTGGCCTGTAACATTATTACCCCAAGCATACATAGGAGTACCTCTAGCTGCGTAGGCATCGGGTTCGATGGCTGCAAAGGTTACCGCAGCTGCGCGAGTAGCAGCTGTTGTCCCCGTAACTGCAACGGTGAGCTCATACATTGCTGATGAATAAGCAACACTTGACCTGCCTGCAAGGGCGTTTATCCCTGATGAATCTTCTACTTCTGACACACGCCAGACATAGGTGCCCACAGGAAGCGGCAGTGCAAAGCTTATGTCTTCAAGAATGTCAACAGAGCGCCTAAGAGTAGTAGTACCACCAGAAGTTTCAGGGCTTCCATTAGCTTCATTAATATTTAGCTCAATAGTACCTACCCCGTTTACTACTGTTCCGATTTGTGGAAGCTGGTGATAGAGGGTAGTGTTTCCATTAAAGCTATGACGCTCGATATTAAAAGTGAAAGTGAGGTCTGGTGTTGGCTCATCAGCAGGGGTCATCAACACCTTTGTTAGCTCGGCGGTTGCTGTTGCAAGAGGCATAATTTCTTCACTTGCTGGCTGGCCGTCAAAAGTCGAGCCAAGAGCTGCAAAGGTTATGCTGAAAGCAAAAAGACCAACAATTAGGAACGCCAGAGCGTAGATTGCAAAGAAGCGAAGAGAATTTTTCTTCTTGAATGTCGTATGGTTTTCCACGTAATTACCTCACATTTTCATTTGGACAGAGCGTGCGCGCCTGTTTGGCTGTTTTAGTCTCACTCATAGACCAAAACACACGTAAACAAATGGTATAGTCCAGACATGTCAGATTGAACAGTGAGTGCATGATTGCCGACTTGCGGGTAATAATTTCAAATGCTCACGATGGATATGACTAGCATGGCTATAAAACAAAAAAGGGCGCAACTTATTCAAATTGCGCCCTTTTTATGCCTGTGATGGCTGCGGTTTTCATACCTTAGCAATTTTTAATTCCCATAAAGCAAAGCTGTTGCTATAAATTTTTCATTGCTGACCTTTACGCGCAAATCTCCGTTATATTTTTTCAAAGACCTTCTAATCGAATAGAGCCCTAGTCCATGCTTGCTTTGATTGCGCTTAGAAGTGATAAATCCGCCCAGTCCCCCACTTTGGGGTTTTTCAGAAATGGGGTTCGTGACTTTGATGAATAAATTTCCGCCTCCATCATCATAGCGAATTTTCAACTCGAGAGTCCTCTTTTCTGAAGGCATCAGCTTGATTGCCTCAATGGCATTATCAAGCAAATTTCCTAAAATAATACAGAGGTCAATATCTTCGATGGACAGGCGCTCTGGCATAGCAATCGAAGGAACTAACGTGATTTGATCTCTTTTCATGACTTCCTGCCTGGCGCCAAGAATAGAATTAACGGCCAAATTATTGGTCATTTCCAACTCGTTAAAAGGGGTATCTTTCATCAAATTGTTTAAATAGGTGACTGCATTTTCAGATTGATCATTTTTTATTGCATTGAGCAGATAGTTAAAGTGCTGCTTTTGATCGTGTTCTAAAATTCTTCTGTGCTGATAGTCTGCCTCTTTTTCCTGAAGATAATTATCGTAAAACTGCAACTGTTGCTGATAAATGACGTCCCTTTGCTCGGCCTGTGCCTGCCTATCTTTAATAGCGAGCACAGTAAGTGAAAAGAGAGCACCTATAGCCACATACAAAGGTGTTGTCGAAAAATAGCGAGCAGGCCCAAGGGCGTCAACCCAGCCAACTGCATTAAAAAGCGTCACTGCTATTACTTCTGATGTAAACATCAGCACAACAACAAAAAGTGATGCCGCAAGAAGAGTCCATCTGTTCCCTTTTGCAGTTGCCTGAATAAACAATATAAGCAGTGCTGTTTTTATAACAAGTATCTGAGTAAAATTGGGAGAAAGAATAACTGTTGCCTGCACAATGTTAATGGCAGTCATTAAGCCAGCCATTATAATGAATCTGTGCAAAGACGCCAGCTCAAATCCTAAAGCACCCAGATATATTCGAATCATGACAGCATACCAAGACATCAGCATTGTCGAATTTATCAACAAGGCAAGAGTGGGTGGGTGGACAAAGATTTCATTTAGAAAAGAAAGATCCATGCTAAACTCCTTCCGTTGGTTTTATGGGTGAACAACTCATATTTGCTCTCTCATATTTACTCTATTATGCTTTTGTCCATTTTTTCTAGATACTGTTGCCTAATATGACTTCTGCGGCTCGCGCTAATGGGAAGTAACACGCCGTTACTCATCTCTACCTCAGAGTACTTCACCTGGCAAATGTGACGTCTGTTTATCAAAAGAGATTGATGTATTCGCCAAAATTCCACCTTTGACTCATCCAGAACATTTTCAACTTTGCCAAGCTTTTCCCTATAGGTTCGAACTTCATGCTCGAGAACCATTGCAATGTTTCGCAATTTGCTTTCAAAATACAAAATGTCTTTTACGGGAACCTTAAAGCTTTGTCCGTGACTAAAATAGCGAAAGTAGGCGTCGTCTGTCAGTATCTCGTCAATCGCTGCACAAAACACTTTCTCTAACGCCGGTAAGTCGAAGGGCTTTACAAGAAATTGAAATGGTCTAACAGCGTAGGCGTCAATAGCATACTGAGAATGACTAGAGGTGAAAATTATAAGTGCAGTTTTATCAATTTCTCGAATTTGTTCTGCTGCACTTAGGCCGTCGACAACATCCATTTCAATATCTAAAAATATAATGTCAAAGCGAGTGCCTGCTTGAACACTTTTTACAAGATATTCTCCGTCGTGAAAAACCTTAGCCTTGCAATCGACTTGTCGTTGTTGCGACAATATTGCTAGGCGGTCCAGCATTGATTTTGCAAAAATTTTATCGTCATCACACACCGCAATTGATATCATGGATAAACACCCTCACATAAAAATCAATGGCGGTCGCACTAAATTCTTCACACGTCTACATATTGCAGAGTAACATCATTTTATACGAATTTCTATAACAAGTCACACCACGCCGAAAGAATAGGTGATTCTGCCATCTTTTCACTTTCCATATCACACTCATCCCGAATACAATTTAATACTCGCGGGAAAGTATATTTAACTATCATTTTGAAAAATGTGGTACATGAACAGCACAATCAGAACTTTGAGTGTCATATTTTGCAATTTGCAATGCCCCGTCAAGAAGCTCTTGCTGGGTCACAAATTTTCTTTTCTTGCTCTATGTTAAATTTAATATCTTGAGTGCCCCCATGGCTCAGGGGATAGAGCGTCTGCCTCCGGAGCAGAAGGTCGCTGGTTCGAATCCAGCTGGGGGCACCAACTTAGCTGACAGGGGGACGTATCATTTGTCAGCTTTTTTTGACACAAGCTTAGACTGACAAGGGCATGGCAAAGCTGACAAATGATACGTCCCCCTGTCAGACTACAAGGCAGCTCGAGTTGCCACTTCTTCAAGTCGCTCTGCAATCCACACCTTAATGACCGACTGTCTAGTTACGCCGATTCGCTTTGCCTCATGGTCTAAAGACTCAACCATCCAAGCAGGGAAATCAACATTTACGCGCTTGGACTCTTGCAGGGGCTGCTTGAGCGAAGACATATCAAGATAAGAAGAAATGTCTTCACCATCATCAAATTTCTTATCAAACTCTTCTGCTTTCATAAAGTGCAACCTCCTTTTCTCTTGCCCTTCTTACCGAAATAATGCGAACAGCTTCCTTTCGGTAAGTAATGCATGCCGAGTAATGCTTTTCACCAATCTTGCCAATAACAATAAAACGATTCTCTATATCGCTGCGCGTAGCAAGTTCAATATAAAACTCATCTTCCCAAAGTATCTGCGCCTCAATAAAGTCAATTCCATGTTTTTCTTTGTTGGACTGACTTTTGGACGAATCAAATTCAAAAATCACAAATGTACCTTCCGAATATATAAATTATACCATAAAGGAATAATTATTACTCATACTGTCTTGGACTACATTCTTTCGGCATTCTTTCAGTTCATAAAAAAAGGGGCTGTATCAAAAGGTGCAGTCCCTATTCTTGTGAGGCAGCAATAACTGCGAGTTACACTCGGTAGAAAAATCAGCATAGACTCAGCTGCACATGCGAAATCCCACATTCTAACTCCCAATAATTCAGTACAGTTACGAAGGATGTTTTGAGGGCACAA
>Ga0123355_10006673_pt1 | contig 17159 bp, 14 predicted proteins | sample TergutEmb28metaG_3_FD_89872 | JGI IMG/M metagenome (GOLD analysis project Ga0123355, IMG submission 89872) | Embiratermes neotenicus P1 segment gut microbial communities from Petit-Saut dam, French Guiana - Emb289 P1 | ecosystem: Host-associated > Arthropoda: Insects > Digestive system > Gut ...
CCATTATCTCCCAAACCGTTCAACTTTGGATATAGGTGTTTTGGGTTATATCGGTATAGTATAACATAAGGAACACCCTCCCGAAGTCTGGTCCGTTCCTCCTGTTACACCCCGTATAAACAAGGAACTGTAAATATATCCAATTTTTTTAAACCCTCTCTACAAGAACTCCTTGGACCCAGTCTCAGCATAATCCTAATTGCTCTTTTTGACCTATGAAAGCATTTCTCATTGATGAAGATGAACCCCAGAAAACCCTACTGTAGCTGATATGTGAATAGAAATGCACAAAATAAACCAAACGTAACACTTTTACATTTCAATGGGTAATAATTTTCTCAACATGAAGCACATTGAACTCATTTTTTAAAATTAAATTATCTATATGTGATTTCCAAGTTAGACTGCAGTCCAGATGCATGCCTAAGAATTTGAAATTTTCAGTGACAGTAAGAGCTCGACTGTTATGTACAATATTCAATGGGTAAGTCAGGACCTTAGAAGAAGCAAATTTTTTTCAATATGTGTCTTATTTAATTTTAGTACCAACTGACTATTTCAAAACCATTTAGAAATGCAATATATTACTGAATTTAGTTTAGAATTTAGTTCATTAAGATCACTGGAAGAAACAAGAATATTTGTGTCATCTGCAAAGAGAATGGAATGAAAAATTCGTTTATGATGCATGGAAAATCATTAATATACATGTTGAACAGTAATGAGCCCAGACATGGACACAAAAAGAATACAAAGAAAAACAAACAAGTTACTTACCAATGCCAGATTTCATCACCAAAAGGCAGCAACTGAAAGACTTACTCTCCCAAGAACTTACAGAAGGACGGGGTAAACTGATATCAATAATGTATTAAATAAACAAAAAACTATACTTATAGAGTACTTCAACGAAAAACAAAACACATCTTTATTACATCATGCAATAATAAATGCACATAACAATTCCTCACTGCTTAATCTATCTCGAGAAGGCACTTTGGTGGTGACAACTGACATGGAAAAGTGGTTAGCATGGACCCAAAAAGCATTCCATGGGAAGCATGCGCAAGCACTAACTCAGCCACATATCAACAGTACTGCATCAAACACTTGGTTGACCTGGGGTGAACTGTCCCCTGAAACAGAGGGTTTAGGTGTGCCATCCAGGACAAAGTGTTTGAAAGTAAAAATTACAGAAAATACTTTGTAAGGATGGCACTGTTCATGATTCGTGCAGATGATGCAACTTAGCTGTAGAAAACGTTCACTATATAATATGCGGATGCCAAATGTAAACACAATTGGACTACATAGCTAGACAAGATAATACTGCAAAAATATTGCACAAGAAACTGGATCTAAAGTAATCTGTAATAAATGACAGTACCCCCTACTATAATCACAATCCATCTAAGGTATAAGAGAATAATATGGCATGTTTATATTGGGTAGAGCCAGTACAGGCCTATTACAGGTCCAGAAGGTTCCAGGAAGTTGAGACTCCCAGATTTTCAAGACTGTCAGCATATGAAGATGGTAAGATTATCAGCTCTATGCACCAGCCACCTTTACCCCCCAGAAAATATTCTTGGTATTCATTTCTGTTAGTGGATGAGTTGACCCGAGGGCCATAATGTGGCCAGAAGTGTTGGTCCATGCAAAAGTCCAATGACATCATCGGGAATCAAACCTGCAACCTTGTAGTGCAGTGCGTCAACCAACTGTACCACCACGTGTCCTGTTTATATTGAGACTGGCGAATAATTACCGATAAAACTATCTTGCATAACTGCCCTGATATCATACGCTTAAAAAAACCAATAAAATAGATTATTTCATTGATGTCAAATTCCAAATTCCAAATTCATGTAACCTGCAAACTGCTTATACCAAAAACATTAGAAAATATGCAGAATTAAGCACCGAGCTAAAACAAGAGTGGCATGCAGAAACCTTGTCACTACATCTGCAAGAGGTGTCATTTCTCACACACTAAATGATGTCCTCAAGCTACTAGACTTAGCAGATAGGCTGTACATGACCAGAGAGAGATCTGTAACCTTAAATACACGCAACATAGAAATATCTTAGGTAACAGCAAATTTCAACAATAAGAAATACACATACTTACCTTCACCTTCTTTATTAAACGCATGAGGTGGTATGACTTTACCGTGTTAAACACGGGTTATTGAGATAAATAGCAATGCAATTCAATTCAATTTATCAATGTGCAAGCTTAAGAGTGCAAGTGTCTATAATAAAGCCAGCACAAAGACACAAATGAAACACAATACAGTATAAACACTCAAGCACAGAACACTAAACAAAAAAAACAATAGGGTAGGAAAAGCAGCAGAAAAAAGTACTAAGGAGAAAGCCCTAAACCCCCAAAAAACATAATTTAATATAATAATATCACAGATTAGAGTAGAATCTGTTTGAAGGAAGTATTAGTATTCCTAAAGATATCAACGCCTTTGCACACATGATTAGCAGCCAAAATTAATCTAGCATATGCAGAGTTTTTGCAAGTAGCAGTAAACAGCAAAGGACTTCTAAAATTACAAGAAAGAACTTGAATAACAGTAATATTCTAAAGAGACCCAACGTTTTAAACTTGAGTAAACAGAAATAAAAAAACAGTGTATCACGGTAAAGTCTTCTGTTGTGCAGAGTATGAAGCTTTATAAATGTAAGAAAGTCCTTATGATGTGGTCATTGGTAAAAAAATATTGCCACAAGGCTACAAACTTCTGCTGATGTTACAGAATTCCATTGTGATGATGATGATGATGATATGCAAAAACACAAAATGAAAAATGTAGTAAGTACCAAGATCTCATAAAGTAAAAACATAAGAAGCATGCAGCAGTACAATTTGTTACAATTATAATATCAGCTGACAGGAATGTCATACAACAGGAAACATAAAAGAAACTAAAATAAAAGGATTTATGTACAGAGACACAATGAATGTGCTACATGAAATGTATAATTATACTAGAAATAACGGGAGCCACTGCAAGGGTAACAAAAGGTGTAAAGAAAAATCTGGAAGCCATACCAGCAAAACATGTAATAGATACAGTAAAAAAGACAGTCATGCTTGGAACATCATGCATAATACAGAACATACTGCAGTCTGAAACTTGAACCCTGAGTGGTGGGGTTCAAGCAGATAGGTCCTGGGAAGAAAAGGCCTGTGACAAGAGCTGAAAATATTATTATTATTATTATTATTATTCAATACATATCTATATTATTTACGTGCTGGCATAACACCTACAAAGGCTGGCCTTAGCACAATAAACAGCAGTGAATGTAGAGTGGTCGCTGACTATTTTGGAGGAAACACGTAGACTGAGGGTATAAAGGATGACAGTGCAACTGAGTCTATTAACCAAGATATTAATGAGGAACAGGACATCAAGGAGCCACCACCTTCAGTGAAACACAGATGGATTTAGCCTAGCAAAAATTTCATTATATTTCTTTGTGCCAAATTCACGAAAACTCTATTGTAGCACAAATTAGCAAATCTCCTCTGTACTTTTTCAGTTTTAAAAGAATTGGTTAGCACCACAGAATTTCAGGCAACAGAGAAAAATGCAATGCGAGATTTCAAGCTTCCACTGCAAAGTAGCTGAGTACTATGCTCTGCCGGGTTATTATGCAATGAATAGTGGTAACTGCTTACTGTCATTTCGGGACCAACTATCAGTCCCATCCTCTGGGTTCAAGAATCCAAAAGACAGCCTGCAGCCCCAATATGGACTTCATGTAGGGAAGAGTGTGGGAGGTGAAAAGTCACAGCAGTGTGGTGTCAGCCAGTAGGGTTCTAGCAAGTGGTTGGATGGAGGGGAATGCGGTAGTCATAGTCAGTGTAGCTGGACAGAAACACTCTGTGATCAAAGGAATTCTAACCAGTGTGATAGTGAGACACAGAAGAATACTCACATGAGCAAAGTGGGAGAAAGGAAAGAAAATATTTGATTAATAAATGGATAATATAAAAAAAAAATAGGAGGGGGAAGTCTTAGCCCACTGCTATTGCATGGTAAAAATAAAAGCAACCCACAACAGCACAGTTCTCAAGGCAAATTCAAGTTTAGAATGGAAAACAACACAATACAAGGCAACAAGGGAGCCAGTGGAAGGAAAAGAAGACATAATGTAGCAAAATGAGACATAGCATTTTAAGGGCTTGCATAACAATCAGGCCAACACGACTGTAGAAATGAAGCTTAGAGGCTACGAGTACCCCAAGATATTTAACACATAGGAAATGGGAAATATGCATATGACCCAGTTTATATTTAAAGGCAATACTGTTAGTTTTATAAGTAAAGGATATACATGTGGTTATGCCTACAGTGAGATTCATGCCATTGTTCAGGCACCACTTATGGATGCTGTCAATGTCAGATTGCAAGAGTTTGCAGTTCTCAACATTTATAATTTAACGGAATATTCTGAAGTCGTTGGCCAACACGAGACAGGAAGAGCTGCAAACAGAATTGCAAATATCACTGATGACAACACTATCCAGTAAGGGTCCTACGATACATTTTAGGAACACCAGACTTCATGGGGTATGAAAATGAATTCAAGGAAAAACCAACAGGGACCCAAACTGAGGCCTGCTTTGGGGTAAGATAGCTTTGAAACCAGTTCACATGATTGGGAGACAGACCAAAAGTTGAAAGCTTGCAAACAACAACAACAACAACAACAATAATAAGGTACAGAATAGCTGCAAAACTATATACCCTAGAAACATGGTTTCTTTCAGGCATACACAGGGAATCCAAGGTTTGCAACAGTTCACAGTAAAGATAGTTTTGAAACCAGAAGGCCAAAAATATACAAAAACTATAAAAATTTAAAAAATGTGCAATTATAAATATTGGATTTATCCAAAGAAACAGCACAGCCAATCAGAGATGGAAGCTACCTGTATATACCATCTAAGTCAATCAAGGATGAGGCTGGTTAAATTACTAATATAAGAACCATCATGTCTACTAAGAGTAGTGCAGTGAATCCAAGTGAATGTGAAAATGTTGCAAAAAGTCATGTAGATCTATCACAATGGAAAAGAATACAGAGATAATTCATAGAATGGAATATGGTCAGACACAGCCTAATGTGTGTAAAAGTGATCCCGTTACAGGCCCAGTGTGGCCCAGAGGGTGGGTACAGGTATAGCTCTACTCTTCCATGACTGCGGCACTAGGAGGGGGTGAGTGATCAGCAGCACACCCCAGCTGCACATTACCTCCAGGAAAGACCCAGTACCCATTTTACAGAATGCTGGGTGGGCCCCAGGGCCAGTCTGGATGGGCCAAAAATCTCGTCCCCACCAGGATTCGAAACTGGACCATCCAGCCCGTAGTCAGTCGCTATACCGCCTGAGCTACCCGGCCCACCCTAATGTGTGTACAAGTATGAAATTGCCTCCATCGATTGTGAGTACCATGACAAAAATGCTGATGAAATAAAACAGTCCATGCAACATGCTACAACAGTAAGTGTGACACATGTGAGTTATAGCAGAGGTAAACATTTACAAAAAATTCAGAAATTACTATCATTACAGGTGGATGACTTAAATATCAAAACAACAGCCTGTTGACTCAAGCTGTTGTTATGATGCAGTCAAAAAAGATCAATGGTGGAGAACTTACAGTTGTGCTAACAAAAACTTTTGGTCTGGGCTTCAAACATATGAAAGTAAACGTACAAAATATTTTTTTATTTATTTATTAGCCTGCTTATTTTATATTACATTTGATTTATATTCACAAAAATACTTGCTGATTGATCCTTATGAGACACCTATGGTTGATAAGACATGTATGATAACCTACACCTCCTGATATCAGAAAAGTATGCAATATGCAACACAAAACTCACAACCTTAATAGGGAACCTGTAAAATCAATGGTGACAAAACTGCACAAATAACACCAGATGACAACAATGAATTAAACAAATAACAAGTTCATTACAAAACAAGTCAGAAATAACAATAAACAAATACAGTTGGTCTGCTGAATACATATAACACACACACACACAAGAACGAAAATGCCCTAATTGAAATCAGACCAGAAATTAATCTGGAAAGCCACCACACATCTGACAAACACAAATAAAATGTTTGTGTGGTGTTGCCAGACAACTCAAGAAACCAAAGGCAAAATGATAATTCAATGCAAGAATAATTAAAATATCAATGTCACATGGCATTTCATAATGAGATCATCAAAAATGGTGTGTACATAATGGTCAGTAAGCTCACGTGCGCAATATAGCGATGGAATGTCTGAATACTCATTATCCATGATGCTGGATATGGCAAAATAGGTCTATAAATTGTCACCAAGCTCACAGGACTTGAAATGTACTACCTTTTATCTATGCACTCATGTTGTTAATGCATGTAAACTATCGACATATGAAGAGCTGCAGTACCTCACAGTCAGGACACAAAATTCTACAATATATAACTATGCCTGTAGGTAGAAGGGATTGAATCAACACCTTCTTTAACATCACATTCCATATTAATGCATTACAGGACTGAACACTTGTGTTCTGCTCACTTGCAAACATTAAACTAATCACTTGTAGGAGGGACACACTGCCAAAACAAAGGTGCCAGCAATTCAACAATTGGTACCAATTTTCAATGCAGTAACTTGTCATACTGTTTTAAATGTACATTTAGGAATCACCGAGCATTAGTATCTAACAGAACTGTCAATACAGTGACTAGGCTATGGGCTGGACAACCAATGAATTGTGGTTTGATTCCCATGAGGGGCAACAAATTTTTCTCTTATTAAAAAATGTTCATATTGCATCTGGGATCCTCCAAGTTTCCTATTCAATGAGTAATGGGGTTCTTTCTAGGGGATAAAATGTCTAGGGCATGAAGGTGACCAGTCACCTCCATCTAGTGCTAAGGTTAAGAATTAATGGCATGAACAGGGGCAAATTTACCTTTACTTACCTTGATCAAGTGGGGTGTAAATATTGTTTCAGTGACAAAAATTTATGACATGCATTAAAATGGAGAACAGCTCTAATATGTGCCTAGAAATTGCAAACAATGGCAGTGTACAAACCAATGTATACAAATTAGTAGTGTTCTTAAAGACAGTAAATATTTGTACATACCTTTAACAGTTTTAGTTCCACAGCCAAGTGCTTCTTTATCTCAGCATCTGTCCCCATACTTATGAACAGACAGAGGTGGCATAAATGTTTAAACTGGTTAGTTTCAATGATCTTCATCACAGTTTGGTGAGACCCAAATGTGTCTCCAACTGCCTCTTCAATGACAAGATGGTAGCTGAAAGTGGATCACATTTTAATTAAACTTGCAATTACTGCATATAATTTACAGTCCAGCAACACAATGCAGCTATCTCTCTGTATTTAAACGTATACAACAATTTCTGTTGGCAGTGGACATAGATAACAAGAAGGAGTTGTAAAAGAACCTGACAAGAATATGCAGTTGGTACAGAAAATCAGAACAGAACATAATTCCATGGAAAGTAATTTGGCACATTAATAAAAATAATATATAAAAAACAGATGAAAGCCTGAATATATGCAACTATTCTGTAAAGTCTTACTTATGTGTTAAGCATCATTTCAGGCTTCAGCCACAAAGTAGATGAGAACTGTGCTCTTCTGGGTTACTGTGCAGCAAGTAGTGGTAATTTCTTACCAATGTTTCATTGGTCCCATCTTCAGGGTTCAAGAATCCAAAAGACAGCCTTTTGCCCCAATACAGAGTTTATATAGCGAAGAGTGTGCGAGGTGAAAAGTCTCAGTAATGTGGCGTCAGCTAGTAGGGTTGATGCAAGTGAATGGGAGGGAAGGAAGTGTGGTAGTCAGTGCAGCTTATAGTATCAAACAGACACGAGAGGCCCTCAACCCAGAAGTAAGAAACTCTAAGCCAAAAGAGAAGCCCACCTCAGTCACTCTTATCCCATACGTCCAGGCGGCATACATCCGGCTCAGCAGAATGCTGGCCAAACAAAACATCAGAAGTGTTAGACTGCTGCTAAGGAAGATCTCCAGTCTCCTTCATCCTGTGAAGGATGACCTGGGACTGAGGACTCCAGAGGTTTACAGCATACCCTGCAAGTGCAGTCAGGTATACATCGGACAGTGGTTGATCTATACAGACCAGAATAAAAGAACACCATGTGTGCACATGGCTTGGACATCCAGACAAATTGGCAGTGGTTTAACATAGGTTCAACCATAACCATCTCATATAATTCCAAGACTCCTGGACCCTCTCTACTGCACCTGGCTACTCGGAAAGACTTATCAGGGAGGCAATGGAGTTGGAGCTCCACCCAAACAATATGAACAGGAAGGATGGCCTGACTTTGAGTGGGTCATGGAAACTTCTCCTTCACCTCCTTAGACAGAGTAGGCAGCGATCTCAGTGGCAGTGGGGCCCCTACCTCTACCCCATTTCCCCATGGTGTAACAGGGGTTCCTATTCCTCAACTCTGTTCTACAGAAGGACCCCATGCCGAATATTCTTCCCTCCTGGGCTCGGACAGCTTTCCTCACTCTTCTTCCTTGCATCTGTTTTGCCTCCCATAAATCCAAACCCTCATCCCTACCTCGGGGTATGGTGGACTTGTACTCTACTCTACCCTGGGTCACGTGGGAGACAGTAACAGTTGTGGAGGGCATACCCTGATGAGGGTTGCTACAATACATGCTGGCTAGTGGGGCTATGGTCTACCCAAGCCAAGGTGGAAGGTAACATGCTGAAGGCTGCATGGCACTGGGGTAGAGATTGCTGTATCTTAAACGATCCCCTTGGGGAACCAGGCTGCATTCCATTGTATGTAGGCCTTCCATCCACGTGGGGCTCTGTGGATGGTGACCGAATGTTCTTCCCAATTTTTCATGGGAGGGCTCCTTATTGGAGACCCTGACAGATATAAATGAATGAATAAACCACTGGCTCTGGAGATGAGGCTTCTCTCTCCATAGGAACCCTGATGGGGAATGTGGAGGGGGGGGGGGGCTCATTTACCTGGGACTTTGAGGGGAAGGTGTAGAAGGAAAATTCTGGAGATGGGCGCCTCTCGCCATAGGGGCCCACTGGGTAACCTAGGGAGTCCGTTGACTGGGAATATTAAGAGATAGTTGGAGGGCTCCAGAAAGGGAGCATCTCTCTTTGTGGGAGCTCTGTTAGGGGAACTCCTTTCTGGGGATCCAGAAGGATATGGGGAGGAGGGCTCAGGGAATGGACATTACCCCATGGGGGGTCCATTCACCAGGAACTCTGAGAGATAGTTGTAAGGGGGCTCTGGAAACAGGGCATCTCTCTCTATGGGAGCTCTGTTAGGGGAAACTGGAGGGGGGCTCCTTGCTAGAGGCTTTGAAGTTTACGAAAGGGAGGCTCTGGGGATGGGCATCCCTCTTTATTGGGGCTCAGTTGGGCAACCTGGAGTGGGCTCATCTACCAGGGACTTTGAGATATGGTTGGAATGGGTTCTGGAGGTGGGTGCCTCTCTCTGTGGGAGCTCTGTGAAGGGAACCTGGAGGGAGGGCTCCCTTGATGGGGACCCTGAAGGATATGTAGAAAAGGCTCTGGAGATGGGCATCTCTTTCCATAGGGGCCCCGTTTGGGGAACCTGGAGGACAGCTCATCTATTGGGGACTTTGAGAGCTGGATGAAGGGGCTCTGGGGATGGAGCATCTCTCTCTACAGAGGCTCTGTGGAGGGGGCTTCAGGGGGAGCTCCTTCACTGTGGACCCTGCAAGATATGCTAAGAAATTCTCCAGATATGGGCATCTCTCTCCATGGGGTCCCATTTCCATCCGAGGGGATCCTAGTGTGTGTGGGGAGCTCGTATACCAGGACTTTGATAGATGAACGAAGGAGGGCTCTAGTGGTGGGGCATCTCTCTGCTAGGGATTCCATGAAGGGGAGCTTGGGGAGGGCTCCTTTACTGGGGAACCCGAAAGATGAGGTTTTTGAGAGAAATGCAAAATGCCCTGTAAACAGGCCTCCCTCTCTATAGGGTCCCTGTTGGGGAACCTGGAGGAGGTTCATTTGCCTGGACTTTTGAGAGAAATGAAACATATATCTGGGTCCTTTCTTGGACCCGGAGGTCATTAAGATTTTAAGTTTGAGTGAGGCCTTAGCCTCACTCAGATATACATATCTGGGTTCCTTCTTTTTGGGCCCTGAGGATATTAGGAAACTAAGTATAGGGGCCAACTGGAACTTTGGTAAAGGAACAGGGCTCTTTTAACCTAGTATAGAACACGGGACACAAAGGGCCTGTCTTAAGGCCTAGGTGCATCCGGCCCAGGGGGACACGAACCCAAATACCATTCATTCATTCATTCCCTTTACATTATTATTTACCACTCTCTGTTTCTTCTTTCCCCCTTTCCTTTGTTTCCTACCATTTAATAAATATTCCTTTTCTGTCCTTACTCTACTGATCAGACATTTTTCCTCCCGTACCTCTTTACTCTGGTTTATTACTGAGAGACTACACCCCCCTCCAAATTTCAGTGTTACTGAATTGTTCATTGTTCTCATCTGCTTCCTCCCTTAGATTTTTCTCCTTTTCTTCAGTCCGCATTATTCTGTCCCTTGGTCTTCCAGCTCGGCTCATGGTAATTTTATCACACAGTAATGCTGCACTACAACACTAACCTCACCTCTTTTTGTTTTATGTTGCTATTTATTGCCATTTGTTGTACTGATTGTTACTCATCTGTTCTTAGTTAAAATCTTCTAATCCCCTTCGTCTCTCACTCTGTCTCTGTCCTTTACTCCACAGTTGGGTCCTGGTGCATCCTGGCTCTGCAAATGGTATGTTTACCATGGAATAATATCCGTTTATTAATCAAATATTTTCTTTCCTTCCTCCCAATTTGCTCATTTGAGTGTTCGCCTGTTAGAATTTCTTCTGTCACGGAGTGTATCTGTCCTAAGCTGCACTGATACCACACTTCCCTCCATCTCAGTCACTTGCAACAATCCTACCGGCCAACATCACACTGCTGAGACTTTTCACCACCCACAATCTTCCCTATATAAACTCCATATTGGAGCAAAATGCTTTACTTTGGATTCTTAAACCCTGCAGATGAGATAGAAAGGTTGTCCAGAAATGTCAGTAAGAAATTGTGCCTATTCGCTGTGTAATTACGCAGAACAGTGCAGTTCTCACTTTATTATATTTTTATGGTATAGTCTTATTTACTTCTCCTTTGTTATTGTCTTTCACATGAATGACAAGGAATATGACAACCAATGCACCAACTTTACTCACACGATTCCACAGGCATACTCTACTTATTTTGAAACAAAATATCTAATTGTTACAATTAAAAACAGTACTCACTTGCTGCCATCACTGTTACAAAGGTGGAGTAACTTTATCAGCTGCTGAGGAAATTTATCATATTCCACCAAAAGTCCCTGTTGCTCTTTGATTGTCTGGAAATCAACTTCACTTATAAAAAGTGAGTACAAAACGAATGGGTCACCTTCATCCGTAATTTGAATAGAGAGACTCTATGGATATACAAAAATTGATGTGCTTACTTGTGTGAATAATAAACTAATACAAAACACAAACTATAGAGCCATTATTTCAAATACCATTAATCACTAGTCATTTCCTATTGAGGTGCTCATGTTACACAATAGGATCATTCACTGGCACATTCCCATGCTTCTTACTGGAGAAGCTGTTCACACACACAAACACATACACACACTCACACCCACCTCCACACACACTAACACACACACACCTACATATATGTACATATGTATAGGCCATGGATCCATAAGTGTGTCACAAAGGCAGTAGGATGTGGAACAAATCATAAATACACAAATATACACAATTCTTAGTGTAAAATACTACAAACATTTTATAAAAAGTATAATATGTCATCTTTACACATAAAAAAATTTATCTACAGAGAAAAGGAGTGTATACTTAAGCACTTTGTTAGTGCTGCTTTGAATTTTGCTTCGTCATTCTTGAGGAATGTCGACCTGGGTGGTAAAATGTTGAAAATTCTGATGCCAGCATAGAATGTACCTTTTGAAAACAAGACAGATTGGCATTTGGTCTATGTAGATTGTGCTTATTCCTTGTATAAATATTGTGTATAGATGAATTTGAAAATGTTCTTGATGACTGACAATCAAGTTCATTAATGAAAGTATAAACTGGCATGGAACAAGGAAAATTTCCAATTGTTTAAATAGACTTCTACATGAAGTTCTGGTTTGTGCACCAGCCATAATTCTGAAAATTTTCTTTTTGTAAAGTGAAAATATTCATACTGTTGGAAGAGTTCCCCCAAAAATATTCCATATTTTATAACAGAATGAAAGTACACATAGTAAATTGATTTCAGAATGTTAAAGTTACTGATACAGACCATCAACCTGATGGCATAACATGGTCTACTTAACTTGGGAATCATTTTTTCAATACAGTTCTTTCATCTAAGGTGATTTTCAGTTTGTAAATCAAGAAATTTTGTATGCACCATTTCTTCTATTTTTTTATAACCAATTCAAAATGTAGAATGTGATGAGTTATTTATTATGAATTTCATTTTATCCACAAATATACAAATAACCAACAAATGTACTTTAATATTACATGATGTATTTATTTCACATATTCATTATATCTATTTTATCAAAATTTAGAACTAACTTATTAGCAGCAAACCATTTAATCATATGAGAGGTAATTAAATTGGACACTGAAAAGAAATCTTTGAATGCTCTGCTTGAAATTATCACACTAGTGGCATCAGCAAATAATAATGGTTCTTATATAGAATTTATTCTCAGGGGAAGGCCATTTATATATATTATAAACAACAGAGGCCCTAGAATTGATCCCTGGGGAACTCCATGCTTCAATGTACCCCAGTCAAAGAAACATTTTTAGTGGTATTAAGTGATTTTACTTTAACTTTCTGTCTCCTACTATTTAAATAGGCCCTCAACCAATCTTCCACTCTCCTCAAATTCCACAGAACTGTAATTAAGCTAACAGCATTTCATGAATCACGCAATCAAAGGCCTTTGCCAAATCATGGAAAATTCTTCCAACATGCACTTTTTCGGTTAATATATTTAAATACACTATCTGTTAGTCTTCCTGGAGATTACAGGAATCACTTGAAGATATGGAATATACAGATGATGTATGTCTTGTATCTCATAAATGTGAACATATGTACAGGAAAATGGATGACCTCTGGAAGGAATCCAAGAAGGCTGGCCTTGAAATTAATTCCTCAAAGACAGAAGAAATACGGGTTAATACAATAGTAAACCACGGGCTCAGATTAAATGGAGAGGACATTAAAAGATCATCAGATTTTTGTTATTTCGGCAGTATTGTAGCTGAAAATGGAGGCACCAGTAGGGAAGGCAATACGAGAATACAGAAGGCTAGGGGATCATTCTCCAAAATGAGAAGATTGTGGCTATCAAAGTCATTACGAAAAGATACTAAGATTAGGATATTTAATGCCTGTGTTAAATCCGTACTTTTGTATCGATGTGAAACTTCGCTTGTCACAAATGAAATTCAGTGTAAAATACAAACCTTTGTGAATAGATTTCTAAGATCTATACCAAGAATATGGTGGCCAAATATTATTTCCAACACAGATCTATGGAGCGCAACAGGTCAAGAAGATATAAACTTAGAAATAAGAAAAAGAAAATTTAGATGGATTGGTCACACATTAAGAAAAGAAGATGTAGAGATATCAAAAGCTGCCCTATTTTGGAACCCTCAGGGAAACAGGATGAGAGGAAGACTGAGAAACAGCTAGAGAAGATCGGTAATCAAGCAAGCGGGTAGAAGCTGGAATGAACTAAGGTTCTTAGCAACCGATAGACAGAAGTGGAAAGGACTCATAGACAACCTATGTTCCTAGAAGGAATGATTATTATTATTATTATTATTATTATCATCATCATCATCATCATCATCATCATCTTTTAGTCTTAAGGCACCATTTTTAGTTGATATCCCTTTCCTAAAACCATACCGTTCTGTGACCTGCCTGTTGTTAGTAGGTAGATGTTGGCTTAATCTAGTGTACATAGTTTTCTCAAACACCTTAGAAAAAAAAAAAAACAATAATGAAATAGGTCTGTAATTTTTCATACAAATTACACATATGTCCCCTTTCTTGTAAATTGGCTTTACTACCGCAATTTTAAGAGGGTCAGGAAAAATACCTGTATATAGTGAGCTATTATAAATGTAGCTTAATGGATGACTAATGACAGATGCACAAGCTTTTAAGATTTTACTTCTTATTTCATCATAACTTAAGGATTTCTTTTCGTGTTTTACAGAATGTATCAGACTTTCTACCTCAGCTTCGGTGACTGGGATTATTTTTATGCTGGGTAAATTCTAGGAAATGAATCCTTTAGAACTGAGATAGTATTTCTTTTCTCTACTCGTCAAAAGTTTAATTTTTCAGTAACTGTTATGAAGAAATTACTGAAGGAATTGGTCATGTTCCTTCGATCCTTTAATTTTTCATCATTCACAAGCAAGGTGTGAACATGTTCCACTCAATGTAATTTTCCTGTCTCTTTCTTTAAAATGTTCCATGTTGTTTTTCTTATTATATTTTGCTATAACTCTCTATGAGCCATCTGCAGTCACTATGCACATTCCACATTGCAGCATCACACTTTCTTGTATGATGCATACACTAAATACAATTCCCACAAGAAATGTCTACACAAACTCAGATGAACATTTCCTGATGCTTCTGTTACAGACAACAATTTACAAGGCTTATTTACTCCATGGTGCAGAGTCCTTCTTGAGAAGCTAACTGGTTTGCAGCTAGGCAAGAAATTCCCCGCATTTCACAGAACCCGAAGGTTCATTACCACACTCACAAGTGTCCGCCACCTGTCTCTATCCTGGGCCAGTCCAATCCAGTCCATATACCCACATCCCACCTCCTGGAGATCCATCCTAATATTATCCACCCATCTACGCTTAGGTCTCCCCAGTACAATTTTACAAGGCTATGGAAAAAAATTAAACAATAATTTATATACCAGACACAGAACACACAGAAGACATGTGCTGAATGTGAAAACAGCGGGGAAAACAGGTGCTACTTTGGTGAAATCTCAAAGTAAATCAATGGCCTGAACTGCACAGCCAACAGGCATGTATGCAACAACAACAGCTAGCTTGGATGCAAGCTGGAGAAATGGATACACACTCATTCTGTTGAGTGCTGAAGCTTGCTTCATGATTGGCTGCTTACAAAAACTGTGACCTTGAGAATGGAACTGAGGGTAGTCCTATGGATAAGGAAATCCCTGGTAGGTCGTACATAGACAGTCAGAGTCGGAGGACAATTATCAGAGGGAGTTAAAGTAACGTCAGGTGTACCACAAGGGAGCGTATTGGGTCCACTTTTGTTTCTAGCATACATAAATGATATTTGGAAGAACATTGGGTAAGTTATTAGACTGTTCGCAGATGGCTGTGTAATATATAGAGAAATAGTGAACAATAATGATGTAGAGAGGTTGCAGACATATTTGGGCAGACTAGGGGAGTGGGCTGTGGAAAATGGGATGAAACTAAATCCAAGTAAAAGTAAGGCAGTTAGCTTCACAACAGCCCAGGTGAATGATCCACTAAATTATTCTCTATTGAACCAAGTAATTCAGGAAGCGAGCAGTTGTAAATACTTAGGAATAATGTCACACAGTGATTTTAGCTGGACTGATCATGTTAATTACATGGAAGGCAATTCATTTCAAAATGTATATTCTTAAAAAAAGAAATATTAATATGAAAAATTTAGCCTAAACTGCACTAGCGTAACTGATTCTCGAGTATGGGGCTGCGTGCTGGGATCCATTCAGGGAGGGACAGATAAATGCATTAGAATGGGTGCGAAAGAAAGCAGATAAATTTGCAAATCTCATGAACAATTCAAACTGGGAAACGTTGGGGCAACATAGAAAGATAGCATGCATATGTGCTGTAATTTGATTACCTTGAGTTTTGAATGTTATTTCGTGTGATGTGTGTTATTCTATTGTACTGTATTGTACCATACTGTACTGTATTGTAATGTCCTGTCTTGCAATGTATGACACTACCAACAGGTATAAACCCATTCGCAGTTAGCAACAACAACAACAACAACAACATTTCCACACAAGCCTCAAGGTAATCCTTCAACTGTCACAGGCCAGCAGCAGGCTCCACACTTGCTGTTGCATACAGTAAATCACAGCTTGCCCTCTGTAAACCATACAAGGTGGGGAGGGAGAAAGACTTGCTCAAAAGAAAGATGTGATGAAGGGTATCCAAATTGTTTGTGTCATCTGCATTGTGCTGACATTAGAATAATATGCTTAGAGGAAATGTCTTGTACTGTCTGCTTAGACACCCAAGCTGCAAATGCTAACAGCTTCACACTGTGACAAAATTAAACATGCATGCCATGCCAGTGGAGACCATCAGAAATCCATGACCTGTCAATTACCTCTGACTGGTAATGGTAATGTGGCAGACACACAAATTGAAAAGGCTGGAGTAATGCTTACACTATTACTAAAATGGGGTTAACTTGGTAGCCACAGGAAACACATTAACCACAACAACTTCTCTTACTGTGCAGATGTACATACACATACACTTGTGATATGTGTAATAAAACTTGAGAATATCATGGCAACTCAATAATCTATTACACACACCACACGTGTACAGTCTCTCTTTGTCATCAGCATTTGCATTGGTGCATTCTGACACAAACAACCCCCATTTCACACACATTTTCATTTTCATTATTATTATTATTATTGATTATTGATTATGTCTGCAAGTGTGGCACTGGTGAAATACTTCTTGGATGGCATCCAATGGGTGAGAGTTCTTGTTGCCTATGAGGTACTTCTGGAAATCTAGCGAAAAAGTATTTCACACTGCATCATATAATTTGTTGTGTCAGTATGCAAAGTAGCCACATGCTGAAAGGTAACTTGTTGCTGAAACAACTGTAGTGTTAGGCAAGGGAGGTGGTCTTACTGA
>Ga0123355_10006674_pt1 | contig 17158 bp, 16 predicted proteins | sample TergutEmb28metaG_3_FD_89872 | JGI IMG/M metagenome (GOLD analysis project Ga0123355, IMG submission 89872) | Embiratermes neotenicus P1 segment gut microbial communities from Petit-Saut dam, French Guiana - Emb289 P1 | ecosystem: Host-associated > Arthropoda: Insects > Digestive system > Gut ...
ATACTTGTCCCGTCATAAAACGCCTTCCTACTAGCCCCCCACCTTGAGGGTTCTTAGGGCAACGCCCTATGCGGGGTCGAGGGCGCGGGAAACGTTCGCACAGCTCACTGCGCCCATGGGCAGAGCCCCCGCGGGGGTGGCAGGGGGCAGGTGCTCCCTTGGATTTCCATTTTTGTAAAAATCTACATAAGAAAAATACCCAGTACCAGGTGTTTTTTCGCCTGCCAGCAGGCACACCGCACCAAAAACACAAAAATATCTACAACCTCTGCAACAACGCCCGCACCCTCCGTGGCAACGGCGCCGCCCGCAAATCACTCTCTCTAAACCCTTTAATCACGCACATAAACAGCACATATGCTGCCGCACCAATACACAGGGCAGCAACTGTAGCAACAGCCGCTGGCATAAACATTTCTATTGCATAGTACGCTATATAACAGACCATGCCCATACCGGCAGACGCAACAAGCGGCTTGACAAACGCAGACGATAGGCCGGGCAGTATCCCTGTACGCCTGTACAGGAAAAACATGTTTATGGCGGCGGCAACGGTATAGCAAACAATAGTACTGATAACCAAGCCCAAAATATTAACAGACGGGTTACCCAGCAATACATAGTTTACGGGTATTTTTGTCAGCACGCCAATAAACACGGCAATAACAGGCAGCCCTATATGCCCAAGGCCTTGCAATGCACCTGTCAGCACATGAACAAGGGATATCAGCACAATGCTGGCGGCACCATACCGCAACAGCCAGCCGCCCTGGGGGTGGTTGGGAAACAATAACGCAATAATCGGGTCTGCAAGCACAGCAAGACCAACTGCAGATGGAATAGATAATATCATAGAAAGACGCAATGCCAAGTTGGTTTTGTGCTTTACCGCCGCGGTGTCCATTTGTACGCCGGCAGATGTAATCTCTGGCACAACTGCCGTTGACAGTGCCAGAGACAGCGAAATTGGAAGCGTTGTAAGCAGTATAAATTTGCCCAAAAATTGTCCTCTTAACTCAAGCACTTCGTACGTTGTAAACGCGCCGGAATATAAGAGCCTTGCGGAAGCCATGTTCAAGTCTAGTATGCCGGACGCACTGATGATTGCCATTGTAAGAATCATGGGCAAAGCGGTTTTAAGGATTGCGCGGATTTGTACAAATTTGTGCTCACTTGCGTTTATATCCCTGTTTGCGCGGGTACGCAAATCTTTGGCTATTAGCGCGTACAGGAACACCACTACTGCCAACCCGGCAACAGCAGCAATACCTGTGCCTGCAGACCCTGCGGCAACAGCAGGCGCAAGATTTGCGGCATCTAAGAAGATATGCGCCAGCCAAAGCGTGGCCACTACCTTGAAAATCTGCTCCACAACTTGCGAAATAGCTGTTGGCACGGCAGTTTTCATGCCTTGGAAGTAGCCCCTAAACACCGCCAGCATGGCAACAACAACAAGGGCAGGCGCAAGCGCGCGCACGGCGTTTGCTGCCCCAGGCGCACCAATAAGCACCGCCCAATAATCTGCGGCAAAGCCCATGATAAGCCCCGCAGCACCGCCCATTAAAAGGCCGAATATTAGGGCTGTTTTGAACAATTGGTGCGCGTTGTGGTACTGCTTGCGTGCAATGCGTTCGCTAACCAAGCGGGATATGGCAACCGGTAACGCCCCGGAGGTTAGCGCAATTGCAAACGTGTATATTTGAAAAGCACTTTTATAGTCGCCAATGCCGGTATCGCCAAGCCAGCGTGTGAAAGGTATAAGGTACAAAAACCCAATAAAGCGCACAAAAAGAGAAGCCGCGGCTAAAATCGCGGCTTGGCGTACAAATGAATTTCCGCGCTTGGCAGGCATGTATTAATCCGCCAAATATTTTGCAGCGGCTTTATCTGCAATAACAATAACTTTGCGGTGCATTTGCAGTGCGGAAGCAGGAACTAAGGGAGTGATTGGCCCCATTAATGCCTTGCGCAATATTTTTGCCTTGGAGTCGCCACTTGTAAGCAGCAGCAGTGTTTCTGCCATCATTATGGTTTGCATACCCATGCTTATGGCAAATTTGGGCACATCTGTAAAATCGTTAAAATATCTGGCGTTTGCATATATTGTTTCTTCTGCCAGTGCGACATACGCGGTTTGCCCGGCAAAGGTATCTGCGGGTTCGTTAAACCCGATGTGGCCGTTGGTGCCAATCCCTAAAATTTGTAGGCTTATACCGCCGGATTCGGCAATTTTCTGCTCGTATGCGTTACTTTCGGTATGCGGGCATGGTGCGTCCCCTTTGGGGATATGGCGGCTTTGTGGGGGTACTCCGGTTGGGTCAAACAGTTTTTTAGCCATGTAATAACAATAGCTTTGCGGGTTGTCTTGGCTAAGGGGCACGTATTCGTCTAGGTTAAAGGCGGTTATTTGTGTAAGGTTAACTTCTTTGGCGGCAGACATTTTTACGAGTGTTTCGTACATGCCTTCTGGTGTGCCGCCTGTGGCAAAGCCGTATGTGCCGGTTGGGTTTGTGTTTACTGCTTTTGCGAATAGGTGTGCGGCGGTGGTGCTTAGGGTGGTGTAGTCTTCTACTGTGTGTAGGGTTATGTTTTTTAGCATGGGTTGTCCTCTTTCTGGTATTTGGATTTTTTTGTTTTAGGTGTAATTCTAGGGGACGCTGTCCCCCTGCGACCCCTGCAAGGGCGCTGCCCTTTGAACCCGCAAGGGGGGAACCCCCTTGACCCCCAAAGGTGGGGGGCTAGTAAGGGGCGTTTCTTAACGTGACGAGCTTAACGCGTGAATTTGAAGTGTCGGGCATCGCTGGGCGGCTATCCTAGATATATCAAGAGCTGTGGACGCCAATGTCATTAAGCGAAGTGATAAGGTGATCGAAAAATACGGTGCGTCAAGGAAGCCGCACCCTACAAAATGCGTATTTCTTGTAGGGTCGGGACTTGCTCCCGCCGCGCTTTACAATAATGTAAGCCGCGGGCGGCAGGTTGCCGCCCCTACAAAGGCTACGTGGTTTTTTTGTAGGGGAGGCAATTTGCCTCCCGCAAATCACAACTTTGCTTCGCTTAATGACACATTGTGTCGATGGCCCCCCCGGGCACCGCCCCGGAATCCCCCAAGTCGAGACTGGTACCCAAACCGTTTCGATATTCACACGCTTGGGATATTTCGGGAAAGTGCGCAATCGCGCGTATCCAACAGGAACGACCAGTTATACTTGTCCCGTCATAAAACGCCTTCCAACTAGCCCCCCACCTTGAGGGTTCTTAGGGCAACGCCCTATGCGGGGTCGAGGGGCAGAGCCCCCGCGGGGGTGGCAGGGGGCAGCCGCCCCCTTGGTTTTAACTGCAAAAAACGCATGGCTCACCCATGTTTTCATGGATAATTCATGCGATTATTCGCCTTACTTAAATGTATCGTGAAGAATATCCTCCGCCTCCAGCCTCTCGATATCCAGCGACAGAATTAACTCCGATAATATAATTTGCTTTGCGGTGGTCATCATTTTCTTTTCTGCAGTAGAAAGCCCGCGTTCGCGCTCCCTAAACAAAAGGCTGCGGAACACTATGGCTACCTGCGAGAGCTCGCCGGATCTTATGCGTTCCATATTCTCTTTGTAGCGCAAGTTCCAGTTATCCGGCATATCTACATGGACGCCAACAATGCCAGAAAGTTCGCCAAGGATTTTACTTTTGCAAAGAACCGGCCTAACGCTATGGCTTTTTGCTTTTGCGGCAGATACTTTTATGGTTAAGTTGCCTACGGGAATGTTAAGTGCATAGTAGAGATGTTGCTCACCATCGATATCCTTGTTTTCCAGATCTTCGATTGTACCTGCCCCGTACAGCGGGTACACAATTCTATCCCCTTTGTTGTACATAACCATTCCCTCCGCACAAGTCATAATAAACCATTAAGTTGAACATCGCCTCAAGCTGCGTCCTTGCTTTTTGACTGTTTCCGGCTAAAATTACTATGAATTTGTCACTTTTCCCCCATTATACCACGATAAAGCTTAATAAGGCTAGTGGCTCGGTGCCGCTTTCTTATCTGCTAGGAAATTCGGATGGGAAGCGTTCGCTTCGCTTACTGTCCGATATCTGAACGAAACGCGCGGCGAAGCCGCTTTTTAATCATGCGGTTTTGGCTCTTCCAGGCCTTCTATTTTTAGGCCATTTTTTTGTGCGTAGTCCCACAGGGCAGATTGTAACGCTTCTTCTGCCAAAACAGAACAATGCGCTTTTACCGGCGGCAGGCCATCCAGTGCTTCCATAACGGCTTTGTTGGTGATGGCAAGTGCTTCTTTGACGGTTTTGCCCTTCACCATTTCTGTTGCCATGCTGGATGTTGCTACTGCCGCGCCGCACCCAAAGGTTTTGAACTTGGCATCTACGATAACGTCGTTTTCGATTTTAAGATAAACACGCATAATATCGCCGCATTTGGCATTGCCAACATTGCCTATGCCGCTTGCGTCTTCAATTTCGCCAACGTTACGCGGGTTTACAAAATGGTCTATTACTTTTTTGCTGTAGTCCATGTATACCTCATTTCTGTGCTTTCATAAAGTCGTCGTATAGCGGTGATAGGTCTCTTAGCTTTTGTACGGTGGGTTGTAGCATTTTGAGCAGATTATTGATATCTTCATCTGTGTTTTCACGCCCTAGGGAAAAGCGGATTGCTCCGTTTGCCAGTTCGTGCGTGAGTCCCATTGCCATGAGCACATGGGAAGGCTCTAGCGACCCAGAGGAACACGCCGAACCTGTAGACGCATAGCAGCCCTGCATATCCAGGTGAAGCAGCAGCGACTCGCCTTCTATAAAACGGAACGAGATATTGACGTTGCCTGCAAGCCGGTTATCCCCGGTTGCGCCGTTTAGTTTTGTATAGGGAATTGCGGCTTGAATGCCGTTGATAAGCTTGTCGCGCAGCGCGGTTAGGCGCGTTTGCTCGGCGGGAAGTTCTTCGGTTACGGCTTGTAATGCCGCGGCCATTCCTACTATGCCCATTACATTTTCTGTACCGGCGCGGCGCCCGCGCTCTTGCATTCCGCCGTAAAATAGGGGTGCGAGGGCTGTGCCTTTTCTTACGTAAAGCGCACCTGTTCCTTTGGGGCCATAAAATTTATGGGCAGAAAGGGTGAGCAGGTCTACCCCTAGCTCGTCTACGTCAACGGGCATGTGCCCTACGGCTTGCACGGCGTCTGTATGAAGCAGTATCCCATGTTTGCGGGTAATTTTGCTTATTTGGGCAATGGGCTGAATGGTTCCTACTTCGTTGTTTGCCAACATTACCGAAATCAAGCACGTATCTGGGCGTATTGCATCTTCTACGGCTTGCGGGTTTACAAAGCCTTGATCGTCTACGGGTAGGAATGTTACATCGTAGCCGCTTGTTTGCAAATATTCGCACAAATGAAAAATGCCGGGGTGTTCTATGGCACTTGTAATAATATGCTTGCCCTTTTTGGATGCTTCCAGCACGCCTGTTATCGCCCAGTTGTCGGATTCTGTTCCGCTTGCGGTAAAGAATATTTCTGCGGCGTTTGCGGATATGGCTTGTGCGGTAATGTGGCGCGCCTCGTCTATTGCCTTGCGTACTTGCCGTGCAGGGCTATACACGCTGGATGGGTTTGCAAAAATTTCGGTTAAATAGGGCAGCATTGCTGCTCTGGCTTTTGGATGCAAAGGGGTGGTTGCGGCGTTGTCTAGGTATATCACTAAATCACTTCCTTGCTACTACTACTATCTAAATGGGGCGCTGCCCCAAGCAATGTCATTATATTAAGGCCAATGCGAAACCACAGGCGAACACAGTTCGCCCCTACAATAGTGTGTCGCTTTTCTATTCACCATATCTTATGAAAGAAATGCGCTCTATGACCATATCATCTACAGGGCGGTTTCCGGCACCTTGTGGGGTGCTGGCAATGGCATCTACAACGTCCATGCCGCTTACAACATGAGCAAATACGGGGTGCGGGCCTCTTTGGTTCCAAAACCAATCCAGGTGGGGGGTTCCGCCATTTTCCATAAAGTATTCAATGCCCTCTATGGGGTGCCAGTCTCTTAGATATACATGTGTGCCGTCGGGCAGCATTCCAATAACTTCGTCAAGGTGTGCCTTTATGTCCTCAAGCATTGCGATAGAGTTTGAGTCTAGCTGGCTATTTTGTACGATATAAAATTGGCTTCCTATTGTACCCGGGCCGGCATGTGCCATTGCCAATGCTCCGCGGAAATGGCGCAGGTTAAAGCTTCTTTCTGTGTCAAATTGCCCGCCCCAAACACTTTGGCCGCCTGTGCCTGTGCCCAGCGGGCAGCCGCCTTGTATCATAAAGTCTGGGATAACTCTGTGGAATATCAGGCCGTCGTAATAGCCATTACGGGCAAGTGCTTTGAAGTTTGTCACCGCAATTGGCGCTTCGTCTGGGAAAAAGCGAATGGTGACGTCGCCTTTGTTTGTGTGAAGAATGGCAAGCTCTTCCCCAGGGGTTAGCGGCGCCAGCTGAAGCATTGTTGTTGGGGTTTGCAGCCTGTAAGCCAGCGGCCCTTCAAATACGGGTAGGTTATCTGGGTTTTTCAGGTCTTCCGGAGCGGTCCAGTTTGGGGTGTTGTCTACCGGCATTGGTGGGATTGCCGGAATATCTGTGGGCGGAACATCTTGGGCTTCTTCGTTTTGGGTATAGGTTTCGCCTTCCGGTTGTGCGCCGGGTGGTGTTTCGTTTTGTTCCTGAACGCAGGCGGTTAGCGATAATGCCCCCGCCAAGAAAAATATTTTCACTGCACAGCGTAATACTTTACGTACCATAGTGGTATCCTTCTTTCTTTTTTGTGTTGTGTCTGTTTTGACATTCCCCTAGATTATACCGCAATAAACAGTTTTTGTAACCCTTAATGATTGCAAATGCGTAAAATTTTGCAAGCCCGGTGTCTAATGATACGGGCCATCAGACTTATAATTCAAAATACTGCGCATTTTCCAATGCAGTTGCCATAAGCGGTGCAAGCGTATCATAGATTTGCGATTCTATTTTTTCGATTGCCTTTGTGCTTGGTTTGTTTTCTGGGTGTTTGGCAACAAACAGCGTGCAGCAATCGTCGTAGGGGCGTACGGAAATGGGATAGGTACCAATTTTTTTGGCTATGTCTATTATCTCCTGTTTATCTAAAATTGATAATGGGCGCAATATTGTAAGTGCGGCAGCAGAATTTACAGCGGCGATACTTTGCATGGTTTGGCTGGCAACTTGGCCAATGCTGTCGCCTGTTATGAGGCACTGTGCGTTTTCTTTTTCCGCAAGTGCGCTGGCTATGTGCAGCATTGCGCGTTTTAATAATATGGTTAATTTATCTGGGTGGGTGGAGTCTTTCAAAAACAATTGCACGTGTGTAAAAGGTATTACGCAAAGCTTTATTTTGCCGGTAAATTTCGATAGTTCCTTTGCAAGGTCTTTTACTTTATCGGCGGCACGTTCGGACACAAAAGGAGGAGAGTGAAAGTAAATGCCTATTATTTCTACCCCGCGGCGCGCGGTGAGATACCCGGCTACCGGGCTGTCGAACCCGCCGGAAAGAAGCAGTACCCCTTTGCCGCTTGTGCCATATGGCAACCCGCCTTCGCCAGAAATGCTGTCTACATATAAGTACGTATGGTTTCTAATTTCTACCCACAGGGTTATGTCTGGGTGGTGAAGGTCTACGGCCAGCCCAATGCCGGACATGAAAATTTCCTCGCCTATTGCGGCAGAAACTTCCCCGGAAAGCAAGGGGTAACTTTTGTCGCTGCGCTTTGTTACGACTTTGAAGGTTTTATTACCCCCGCAATGTTCGCGGAAAAAGTCTAGTGCAATGGGTTTTAATGCGTCTATATTTGTTGCGTCGGTTTTTACCGCAATGCAGAACCTTGTTAGCCCAAAGATATGCTTTATACGGGGAAGTATTATATCTGCATCTATGTCGCCGTTTGGGTTTTCTATTAAAAACCTCCCCTGTTCGCGGGATACCTTCAAATTACCTTTTGATATTTCGTCTTTTACATTGTGGCGGATTGCGTCTAGCAGGTGATGCTCGAAGTGTGCGCGGTTGCCCTTGCGTAGTGCAATTTCGCCGTATTTTATGAGTAGGACTTTTTTTGTGGCCATGTGATTGTTTCCTTCCCTCGTATAATTACTTTCCAAGTACATTGCGCATGTGGGTTACGCTGTCTCTGATTATTTGCGTTGCTGTATTGGCCTCTTCCATGGTGTTCAAATGAGAAAAACTAAACCGTATGGCCGAATCTGCAATTTCCGGCGAAAAGCCCATGGCCTCTAGCGCAGTTTTTGTGTTTTTACGGCTGCGGCAGGCTGCGCCCATGGAAACGTAAATGCCTTTTTCGGACAGGAGATGAACTAGGATTTCACCCTTAATCCCTAAAAAACTCATGTTTAAGATGTATGGGGACGTGTTGTGCCGTGCATTAACGGTGACATGGGGAAGCTGGCTTTCAAGCCCCATAATTTTTGATTTTATGCCGGCTACATGTTTGTGGTTTTCTGCTTGCTTTTGCCAGAGTTGTTTTGCGGTGTTTGCCATCTGTACTATGCCATTGACATTTTCCGTTCCGGCGCGTAATTTGTTTTCTTGCCCGCCGCCATGCAGTAGCGGGACAAGTCTGATATTGCTGCGCACCATTAGCCCGCCTGTACCGGTTGGGCCGTGGCATTTGTGTGCGCTAAAAGTGTACATATCTATGTTTGATAGGTGTGCAGGTTCTTTGCAAAAGCCTTGCACGCCATCTATAAGAAGTATCGTGTGCGGGTTGTCTTTTTTTAGCCGGGCCGCTATCGCGGATATATCGTTTATGTCACCGGTTTCGTGGTGGATATGGGACAGTGCCGCCAAGCGGATTTGCGTTTTGTCGTTGTGCCATTCTTGGTAAGGGGCGATACAAACATTGGCAAGGCCTTGCTGTTTAATAAATTTTAGCGGTTCCAGTATAGAGGGATGCTCCCATGGCTGCGCCATAAAGGTTATTGCTTTGCGTTGGTTTGCAATGGCGAAGCCTATGAGTGCAAGGTTATTGGATTCTGTCCCGCCGGAAGTGAATGTGATTTCTTTGGGCGCGCAATTTAATATTTGGGATATATCCTCCCGCGCATGGGTCAATTTTCGCTCCGCGGCAATGCCTATTGCGTGCGGGGAAGATGGATTGCCCAAGAGGTCTTCTGTTGTATGCAGCAGCAGAGGCGTTGTTGCTGCATTGTCAAAGTATATCATGGGTGGGGCTCCTAATCTTCTCTAAGACACAATACTTGCGCCAACATGGAAATAGCAGCGGTTTCTGTACGTAGTATGCGTTTGCCGAGTGTGACTGCCATTGCGCCTTGGCTTGTTAGGGCGGATATCTCGTCGTTTGTGAAGCCGCCTTCCGGCCCTATCCAGATGTTTATGTTACAGTTGCCTTGGTTCTGCGATAGTGCCTGCTTTAATGTGCAGGTCTGCTCTGCTTCATATGCAACAAGTGTTAGGTGGTCTGATGTGTCTAATCGTTTTAATGCTTCATCGAAAGGGATTGCTTCGTTAATTTGGGGGATTATACCCCTCATGCTTTGCCCTGCTGCGGATTCTGCAATGCGTTGATACCTTGCGGTTTTTTTGTCGCCTTTTATGCGCACGATAGACCGTGATGTGGCTACAGGTGTGATTTGGTGAACACCAAGTTCTACGCATTTTTGGATAATAAGCTCCAGTTTGTCTGCCTTGGGCAGCCCTTGATACAATGTTACTTTTGCGGCGGGCTCTGTAGTGCTGTGGGCGCAGCTTTCTATTTTGCAAGTTACTTGAGGCTTTTTGGGGTTCGTTGCTTCAATTGTTGCACCGTAGTCCGTTTCCGCACCGTTGCATAAAATGATTTTTTCGCCCGGGTTCATGCGTAAAACATGAAGCAGGTGATGCGCGGTTTCGCCGCTTAAAATAATTTTATCGTCCTGTTTTTGGTCTGGTGTAAAAAAATATTTAGGCATTTGTACGCCCCGCTACACAATGCCAGCCTTCCAATTCCTTTTGCCCAAGAACGGTTATACCGGCAGTGGTAAATGCAGCCAATACTTCGCCCAGCCTATCGCTAATTATGCCCGATGCAATAAACAGGCCGCCTGGTTTGGCGAAGGTGCCGGCAAACGGCGCAAGAGGTATGACTACGTCTGCCACAATATTTGCGACAACAACATTGTAGCCACTGCCTATGCTTTGGCGCACTGCGGCATCTGTTAAAACGTCCCCCGACAACACTTTGAGCAGGCTCAAATCCACAGGGTTGAGTGCCGCATTCTTTTTTGTGGCGGCTATTGCGCCTGCGGGGTCTATGTCTATTGCGCATACATGGCTTGCCCCCAGCAGCAGGCTTATTATCGAAAGTATACCGCTCCCACAGCCAATATCCAGCACGCTGTCTCCCGGGTTTACCCATTTTTGCAGTGCATCTATGCATAACTGTGTGGTTTGGTGCTGTCCGGTCCCAAAGGCAGAGCCAGGGTCTATAGTAAAAACGACATCTCCGTTTTCTGGTGTGTATTCTACCCATTCGGGGACAACAACGATGCGGCCAATTTTTATGGGTTTGAAATGCTTCTTCCATTCGTGGAGCCAGGTTTCATCGTTTGCGGATTCTTGGCGCAGTGTTAGTGTGCCAATGTCTAACGATTTATCTGCCGCAAGCTGTGCCAGGCTTTCTTTTATATCTGCCAGCAAACGGCTACCGGCCGCGTTATGTGTTACATAAAACACTACATATGCGCAGTCGGAGTCTGCAGCCATTAACGATTCATCTGCATAGTCCCATGTGCGGGTGCTGTCCGCAAAATAACGGGCGCGCTCTTGCGAGTCGATAATTTCTACGCCGGTTATGCCGCAAGACATAAGCGCGCCGGTTACTGCTTCCACTCCGGGGCTTGTTGTCTCTATACTTGTCTTAATCCACTCCATCATGTCACCTCAATATTTGATATTGCAATTTTTGAAGTCGTCTTGCGCATTTTCAATATTCGATATTGAGTGTGCGTTTGTGACGTTTCGCCCCTTTATTGGCGAGGGTATAAAGCTATTATACCATGATATGGCGCGTTGTTGGGTAAAAACTTTGGGTTTTGTATCACGCCGTTTTGTGGTAATATGGATAGTGCAAGGACTATTTCAGGAGTTGATTTGCCCGTGATAAAAAGCGAACACTTAACATTTGAATATGCCGCATACGATGAAAACGAAGCACCGGCACAAGTATTACAGGGGATAGACCTGTCGATTGAAACGGGCAGCTTTGTTGCCATACTTGGGCATAATGGGTCTGGCAAATCTACATTGGCAAAACATTTTAATGCCCTACTCACCCCAACAGAAGGCACCTTATGGATAAAGGGCAAGGATACAAAAGACCCTGCAAACCTATGGGATATCCGCCGGTCGGCAGGGATGCTTTTTCAAAACCCAGACAATCAAATCGTTGCTTCAATAGTGGAAGAAGACGTGGCCTTTGGGCCAGAGAACCTGGGCGTCCCGTCCGGCGAAATTCGCAAAAGAGTAGACGACGCGCTTGCCTCTGTAGGTATGAGCGAATACGCAACATCGTCACCGCACCATCTTTCTGGCGGACAAAAACAGCGCGTGGGGATTGCAGGCGTTTTGGCTATGGCACCAAGCTGTATTGTACTAGACGAGCCCACCGCAATGCTAGACCCTTCCGGGCGCAAGGAAGTATTAGACACCGTATCGCGCCTAAACCGCGAAACCGGAATGACTGTGATACTGATAACGCACTTTATGGAAGAAGCCGCACAGGCCAGCCGCATAATAGTGATGGAAGCCGGCAAAGTAGTAATGGACGACACCCCGCGCAAAATTTTTAGCAATGTTGAGGCAATGCAGCAACTGGGATTGGGCGTGCCGCAAATAACAGCCCTTGCACACGAACTAAAACGGCAGGGCTTACCCATTTCGCGCACAATACTAACAGTGGATGAATTTTTACAAGAACCCGCGATTAAAGGACTAACCCTATGACAGCCATAGAAATACAAAACCTCACACACACATACAGCCCCGGCACTGCGTTCGAAAAAATTGCAATTGACGCGGTGAGTTTACAAATTGACCGTGGCGAAATGGTGGCCATAATTGGGCACACCGGTTCTGGCAAAAGCACGCTTATCCAGCACCTGAATGGACTGCTGAAGCCAACATCCGGGCAGGTACTGCTCAATGGCCAAGATATCCATGCCGACAAAACAAAGCTTAAAAGCGTACGCCAACGGGTGGGCCTGGTGTTTCAATATCCAGAGCACCAGCTTTTTGAATCGACGATTTACAAAGACGTATCCTTTGGGCCCACGCGAATGGGCCTGCCGGAAAGTGAAATAGCAGAGCGTGTGAAAACAGCACTGGATAGTGTTGGCATAAGTGAATCCCTGTATGAAAAATCCCCTTTCGAGCTTTCTGGCGGGCAAAAACGCCGCGTTGCAATTGCGGGCGTGCTGGCAATGCGGCCCGAGGTGCTTGTATTAGACGAGCCCGCCGCAGGGCTAGACCCTGGCGGTAAAGATGAAATTCTTGCGCAAGTAAAGCACATGCACACCACGCTGGGAATAACTGTAATTTTAGTTTCCCATAGCATGGATGATGTTGCGCGCTTGTCCCACCGTATTTTTGTAATGAACAAGGGGAAGCTAATGTGCGAAGGTTCGCCCGCGCACGTGTTTTCTCAAGGAGATATGCTAAAATCTGTAGGGCTTGATGTCCCGCAAATAAGCCAGGTTTTTATCGCGTTACACAAAAAAAATCCCCTTATTCCCATCCTATTTTCTGTAGAAGATGCCGCCCGCACATTAACGGCTTTATATAAAGGAAGAAACTCATGACGCGCATTACCATTGGGCAATATTATCCAGCCTATTCGATACTCCACAAGCTAGACCCACGTGTAAAACTGGCAGGTGCATTTGCGCATATGACTGTCTCGCTATTGGTCAATAATTTTATAGGATACGGCATTATTGCGGTTTATGTTGCCGCGCTCATTACTCTGTCAAAAGTCCCCCCTCGCCTACTGTTTAGGGGGCTTAGGGCCATATTGTTTATGCTCATATTTATGGTGGGTATTAATTTATTTTTGGCACCCGGCGATACCATATTGTTCCAATTTGGCTTTGTGCGGCTCACGCTGGAAGGTGTTCATTTTGCGGCGCAAATGGCAATGCGCCTCGTGTTATTAATCGTTGGTACCTCTATGTTAACACTCACAACATCGCCAATTAAATTAACAGACGGTATAGAGGCGCTGCTTCGCCCGTTAAAAGTGATAAAAGTCCCTGCCCATGATATCGCTATGATGATGACCATTGCGCTGCGCTTTATCCCTACTTTGGCAGACGAAATGGACAAAATTATGAAAGCGCAAAAAGCCCGTGGCGCAGATTTTGATACAGGCGGCCTGGTAAAGCGTGCCAAAAGCCTGCTCCCCATCCTTGTACCGCTGTTTGTATCCGCCTTTAAGCGCGCAGATGAACTGGCTACGGCCATGGAAGCCCGCTGCTACCGCGGCGACACAGGGCGTACAAAAATGAAGGAAATGAAAATGACCCCTGCCGACTGGTTGGCCGTTGGGGTCATCATTATCGTAAGTGTTATTGCGGTTTTGACGCGTATGTTATAATTTTATACCTTTTCTGCAATGCCAATAACCAGCCCCACCGTGCGTAACGCGTCGGGGTTGGTTATTTTTTTTGGTGCATAAGATTTGTTAAGGGATTCTAAAACCAAAGCCCTCTTTCTTTGGTCTAAACGGAGCCGTTTGCAAAAGGCCTCCCCTTCGTATACAAAAAGGCCAACATTGTCTATGTCCACCCTAGGCACGGCTTTAACAAATACAATATCTCCGTCGCAAATTTTTGGCTCCATACTTTCGCCTTTTATTTTTACGCAAAAGTCTGCCCGCTTGCTTATAGGCGTTGCCATAAACCGCATGGTTTCGTAATCATCGCCATTGTCGTTGCTTAAGTAATTGCCAAGGCTGGCAGACGCACGCTGCTGGAATACTTGCAGCGTTACCCAGCTCTGGTCGCCCTGCCCCTGCTGCTCTTTTTCTATATCTGCCGAAAATGCTGTGCGCTCCACTTCTTTTTGCAGCACAATGTCCACAATTTCGCGGCCATGGGTGTCCAGCCTGCGGTATTTTGTGATGTAGTCGTGTTCCTCTTCTGTAAGGACTGCAATTTCGTCTGCCCTTTTGCGGTTATTGCTGGCACCCATCAAATAGTCGATGCTAACGCTAAAATGCTGTGCCAAAAGCTGCAAAATTTCCGAATTTGGCTCGCGAAAGCCGGATTCGTAGTTTGCATATGTGCTGTAATTAAGGGGAAGCTGTGATACGAGCTCACGTTTAGAGATACTTCTCTCACGCCTTAGAATTCTAAGTCTTTCCGCTATCATAAAAAGCACTCCTTTTTATTAGGGAGCGTGTTCGTATACCATCTTTCCGGCAGACTATCATACACGCCCCCCAAGTATAGTGCAAAAGGAGTCGATTTGCAATATTTATGCCGCATAATTATTCGCATGTTGCAATCGAAATAATTTTCGCAAAATTTGGCGTTGTTTTGCAATTTTCGTGCCAGTTAAATACACAAAATGTGAAATTATGGGTCGAAATTTGCAATTAAATGCTGAAAATGGATGAATATATGTTTACTGATGGCAGGGCTGGATGCCTGCGCCTTGGGCGCAAAGGAAAAAAGCGGTGGGAATAAAGCCCAATGTGACTAAGTTAAGCCAAAAGCACAGACCACGGGCGAACACAGTTCGCCCCTACGAAAACCACGGAGCCCTTGTAGGGGCGGCAACCTGCCGCCCGCGGCTTACACCTTTGCTTCGCTTAATGAGTTTAATGTATTTTCGAAGGGGCATACATTTTTGTATGACACACGTATGACACAAATTTATGGAGCATTTTTAACCCCTAAATTAAGTCTATGGCATCTACAAGGTGCTGTATATTAAAGTGGGTATATACCCGCTCTGTTAAGGACTGCGCCCTGCTATGGCCAACAATTTTTTTTATGATGGTTTGGTTCACGTTTGCTTTTGCCAGCAACGATACCGTGGTATAGCGGGTATCGTGCGGCAAATGGTCTATACCCAATTTACGAAACAGGCGCTTCCAGTGGGATACAAAAAAGTGATGATACGTGAAAGGCTTACCGCCCGAACCACTAAGTAAATACTCGCTTTTGCGCTTCATCCAGCGCTTGAAAAAGGGCAAAATTTTGGCGGCGATAGGCACCGAGCGCACACCGGCTTCCGTTTTTGAGTCGATAATATCAAAGTACCGGTCTTTAAGGTGCACATTGCACTTTTTCAAATTAAGCAATTCGGATACCCGGACGCCGGAATAAATCATCATGAGAATAATTTGAACGCATTCGTCCTTTTTATTGTCCCACAATGCCGCTATTTCTGCATCGTTAAAGGGCTTGTGGATTTTATCCTTGTGGCCGCGTTCCTTATGCCTGGCGATATCCACAAAGGACGCGTAATTTCTATGGCAAATTTCGTTTTGAATGGCGTATACGTAAAGCTGGTTGAATAAAACCTTAATGCGGATGAGTGACGGATGGTTTTTACCGCATGTATCCACCAGGTCTTGCAAGTGCGGCAAGCGGAGATGGGCAAATTTTAGCTTGTGAAGCGGTGCGCACGCCGCAAATGCCGCATTATGCGATTTTATGGCAGATTTGGAAAGAACGGTGAATTTTTGGCTATTCCACTTTGCATAAAGCTCCTCGAAGGTGGTATTGTTGTCAATTGCATATGGGTCTGCATTGTACTCGGCAAGGGCCCTAATGGCGTCCTGCCGGGTTTTATAATAGCCGATGTTATGAAATTGCTGTTTGCGTTTGCCCGTGGTTTCGTTAACAACCCAGCCCGTGGTTTTGCGCACCCGCCATGGATTGCGCCGTTTGCCAGATAGCTTGCTTATGTTCCCATAATTATTGGGTAGTTTCAAAATGCCCTCGCCCCTTTACATAAAAAATTTATGCAGAGCCTAACAAAACATAAATTACATGTCAATGTCCTCGCGCACAATTGTTAATGGGAATTATTTACAATGCCAGTTTATAGGAAATGGCTGCGAAAAAAGAAGGCAATTATGCTGTTTTTTTCAGATGTGATGCAATAAAATTGCCGTATATTTTGGATAGCGTTGAAGGCAAATGTTTGGGCCATGGGGGATGTTGCCCTACTGGCGTACAGTTAAACAAGACAACGATTGTGGGGGCGGTCATTGGCCGTCCGAGGTTAAAATCGTACCTTGTTTTTGGTCTGAAAAGAGATGGAGATATCTCTTTTTTTATGTAATGCTGAGGGGGCGCCTGCCCCCTGCCACCCCCGTGGGGGCTTTGCCCCTCAACCCCACAAGGGGTTCCCCCTTGACCCCAAAGGTGGGGGGCTAGTAAGAGGCGTTTTTTGACGTGATGAACTTAACGCGAGAATTTGAAGTGTCGAGCACAGCCAGGCATCTACCCTAAATATATCAAGAGGTGTGGAAATATCCCATTTATGCACAGGAGCATAGCAACCCCTTCGTAGGGGCGGATTCTATATCCGCCCAGGCTTACTGTTTTGTCCAATTTTCGGGGCGATATGGAATCGCCCCCTACGTGGCTATGTGCAAATGGGCATAATTTAGATTGATGTGTTCGCCTGCCAACTTCTGTGTTTACATACAGCTCCTGTTGCTGTATAATGTGTATGTAAGAAGCAAACAATAAAAAAGGTGAGTGCGTCAACACCCACCTACAAGCTGGACGGTTATGACCGGACGCTAATCAAAATTACGGATTAACGAGAAATAAGCCATTCCTTTCCAATTGTGGGCGGCTTATTTTTTTGTATCGTTGTTGCTCTTGGTTTTCCAAGTGACGTATATCAGAATCACAGTGAGAATGACAGATAGTATTTCGAATGGTGACAATGGTATCACAGTCATAGGCCTTCCCTCCTTTCGGAAGTCCGGCCAAAGCCGCCACAGCTTGCTTGTGTATTATAGCTTTTTTGTCGAAACACTGCAATAATGCTATAGCCACGGGAGTGGACAACCGTATTGTTTTTTGTACAGGCGGACTGTGTTCGCCTG
>Ga0123355_10006675_pt1 | contig 17158 bp, 10 predicted proteins | sample TergutEmb28metaG_3_FD_89872 | JGI IMG/M metagenome (GOLD analysis project Ga0123355, IMG submission 89872) | Embiratermes neotenicus P1 segment gut microbial communities from Petit-Saut dam, French Guiana - Emb289 P1 | ecosystem: Host-associated > Arthropoda: Insects > Digestive system > Gut ...
CGAATGCACAAATATGGGGAAAGTAAAACGACTCAAATTATGATGGCAACTGTACGTCACGTGACTTCCAGTTCGGGACTTAGAAAATTTTACACCGATGGATTTTTGTTCGACTGAGTGTACCAGTTAAATAATGCTAATTGAATCTGAGGGAAAAGCTGTCTGTTTATATCCAGTTTATGCTTCTCAGGGTTTAAGCACATGCATGTGTTGTGTGGTGTAGGACAGTTGTGTAATGAATAGAACCTCAGATTTCTTGTTTATGTTTTTAGTAAACAATTTCAGCAACCAGTAATGGCACTCATTATGCTGATTATCTATTGTGGAAAAATAAATTCCATGGTCATAGACACCATATGTTCTTTGAATGTGAGGCTGAATCATTTCTTAAATCAAAGTTTGGTGAAAAAGTCCAGTCAGATTCATGCATGTACAAGATTGTGTTACATACTTTCATGAATTTTGTAGGCATTTTGGTGATTGTGTTTTAAATTCAATTTTTATAATGGAAACAAGAAGTGTGCATTGTTAAATGTTAAATTTTTTAGAATTTGCACTCATTGTTTTGAGTTGTATTGGAATGTTTACTGTTTGAGTCTTTCATTTACTCATTTAAATGTTAACATTAGAGTATGAATATAGTTACTTCTGACATTAGATTACAGTGGTGTGTACATTAGAATGTGAGTATAGATCTCAAATGATGGCCTCCTTGGTTTTTACTCTGTTTTATATGCTCATCATACAGCACATAAACACCCAGACAACCATCATTTGAGTAACACCCACCTTGGAGACCCATAAACTTAATATTACTAGAGTAGTCATGGTTGAATGGCATTGAATTTTTATTGTATATATATATAGAGTATTTTATACTTTCAGATTGCAATTTTACCCATGGTTTATTGCATACATGCCCTTCATTCACACTCTACAATCTTAAGAAGTAGAACTCCTTGAGCTTTACTTAAAAGTGGTCAGTGGGCTCGAATAGATTGTAATAAGAGAATGACTCGGTCATGGAGTAACCCTGTGACTTATATAGCAGGATTAGCTCATGAAGTCTGTGGTGGGCTGGTGTCATGAGGGTCGAGCATAGAGTCATGTGCTTCTTCTCCATCTTACATAGCAGATGTAATTATGTGACTAATGTAGGAGGAGCATAATTGAGTTGCTGCTACTGCTGGAATATTTGCTACATTGAGTGCTACTGTAACTCATTTTTTTTATGTGTACTCTGCTTGTCTGGACAGTTGGTGTGACCTGCACTGAATGTTGCAGCATGATGGAGCTGATTGCACTAATCTTACTGTAACTAGGTCACAAATAAACACCTAATTTAGGCCACATGGATCAGAGCAGTAATTAACCCTTATTGGCCACGTAGTACAGTACTGTAGTGGCACATACATGTAGTCCAGGTGGTTAAATGGTGCATTTTTGCAATGCGAACACCGTCACCCTCCAGGTAGAACTGGGCTGTCATCCCCATATTAAAAATACTGTGTTCTTGACTGTAAAGGTTAAAGAGAAATGCTGTGCAATTTTCAGTTAAGATTGTATGTCTTCCTAATGCATGGCAGGGGAAGAATTATATGAATGGATTTCAGAATTATTTGTCAGTTATGCATATATATAAAGAATTCATAAAATAGAAGTATATAGTGCTAAATTTATATAAATGTGTATAGTAGGTTACCAAAGCCATCAGGAACTTATCGCTATGATAATTTCTGTGTTGTGAATGTTACTGCATTACAGCTCTTTAATCCACTGGTTTCAAAATGGTGTTACACCAAATTCCAGGTTTTCATGAAGTGAAAATAAAGTTCCTTTAAAATAGAAAAGTGATAATTTAAATATTTTTATTATTATAAACTTCATTAAAATCACTTTCATTTTTGTTTGTTCAGTAGTTTTGAATTGTTGCAATACTATAATAAATACAATATTTTGAAAATGAATTTCGTTTATATAAATATGCTGTTATGTAAGTAGTTGCCCACAATCAGCTGCTACTGTGATACTACAGTAGCAGCTGACACTCACGGGGCACATCATTATATCTGTAGTCATAAGTACTCCATTGAACTGTTGTGAGTTTGTGTACAACATGTTAAGTCCTCATACCTACATATATTTTACTTCATTGTAATAACAACCTTAATCATGACACGTAAATTTAAATCTGTACTGTTTGTTCCTATGGACTTTGGTATTAATTGCATCTTCAGGTGATTTTTTGTTATGGATGTTATCCAAATGTAGATATTGTTTGTTGTCACATATAGTTGTTATTTTTGTTTTTTGTTACAGTACATTAATTTGAAATTTGATAGAACCTGTGGAAAGTTTTTATTTAAAACATTTTTTTCATTTCATATTTTGATTCTGTTTCTATGTTTTCTTTTATGTTATATTTTAGATATTTGTTTTATATTTTATATATATATAGCCAAGAATTTTATTAAAGGTTTGGTAGAAATTTTTAAAGTGCAGCAGGATTCCATACCCAAATTAAATTGGGAAACAGTGCTTTAATACACTTTAAAGTGTTCAGCTAGTTTAGAATGTGTTTTTACACTGCTTTTTTGATACACGTAACATGAAATTAACATTGCTGGAATTGCAAAACAATTGCTCATGCCCCTCTGGTTCACTATTACAAAAATAAGTTTCACAGAAATTCCTGCACATCTATAATTAACAATAGAATTTTTGACTTTCCCAAAATAAGGACTTTAATGTTCATTCACAATGTTTGATACTTGAACTTAGTTAGCTCTGGAGATCAAAGAGCAAGTAGGTTTCTTGATCATTCAGAAAATGTAACTTGTATGGAATTTGATATTTCCACTTTGTTTACTCATTTCTGTGACATTGAGATACAGCTTTTAATAAGTATGTGTTTAGATTCACTGAATATATTCCATTGTATCTGGTGATTCAATTAACAAAAGATAAAAAGGTAAAGTTGTCCTTTTCCACGCCAAGAAGGCACATAGGTGGAGTAGAAGTGTGGCTGTACACGTTCTTAACCTTGGCACTAGATGGAAGTGGGTGGTTAATTTTGTGCCCTTCCTGCTTTACCCCCAGAAAGAAGCTGGTGCCCACTGAATAGGAGGTTGGGTGGGCTCCATAGCTGGTCTGGATGTTTTGGGGAAGAAAAAATTCTTGTCCTCCTCCTGGGATTCATATCCTGAACCGTCTGGCCCATAACCTATTTGCTATAATGACGGTGCTACTGTAGCACCAGTGAAATTAATAATGGATATTGTAATTAAATATCATGAGTTAGAATTAACAGTTTGTTGATTTTTGTATTCTTAATTTAATGTGCTCTTCTGAAATAGCAAATTTGTGTATTTAGAAGTAGGATGTATGTCTTGCATCAGATTTAATGCCATTGTACACTGAAACACTATGAAAATATCTTTTGGTACACCTGCTTGAAATTATTAAAGTTATTGTATCCCCAGATGTTTGTTTATAAATAGAATATAGTCACATCTATACACAAAAGTGTACATAAAGGAGCGATGAAGTGGAGTCATGGTAAAAACGGGGAATTACAAGCATAAATTGTAAAGTATTCTTTTCTAATGCTTACATTTCTAGTCCTGCATGTTTGTTCCCATTATTATTGATAGCTAAAACAATCCCATTACAGGCCTGGACAGGCCTTGAGGGTTTCAGGAGGTTGAGGCTCCCAGATTTCAAAACAGTTGGCACATGAAGGTGGTAAGGTTGTCAGCCCTACGCACCGGCCGCCTTTACCCCGCAGGAAATATTCCTGGTACTCATTTCTGTTAGAGGCTGAGTCAACCCCAGGGCTATAGTGCAGCTGGCAGGATTATGTCAATGAAAAATTCCAATGAAACCATCGGGAATCGAACCCGCAACATTCCGGTTTGTAGCGCAATGCCTCAACCAACTGCACCTCCGTGTACTCTCATTATTATTGATTTTATTTTTTTTAAGAAATTGTATGTAAGACAGTTATGAACCAATTTTGTCTACATGAAATTTCTCACATGTCATATTTTCACATCACCACCATGTTTTAACTGTTGAGTCACAAAATGATCTTTCATACATAATACAGTGAATAGATATATTGACTGATCTGTTTTTGTACCAAATTTCTGGTGTCATTATTTGTAACCATGAAAGTGAAATTTAAATAAAATTTTTGAATTTTTGCTGTGTTGCCATTTTACATTCTACTACACATACCTTAAATTAACTGAAACTACTTTCACTCCTGCCTTGCGAGTTCAACGTATTGTTAATATTGCATGTTGGGAATTGGGATGGCCTTCAGTGGCATGAATTTTATATCACGTTTTATGAAAATTAACTGGTTTAAATGTTTTCAACTTTTAATGAGGGAGACAATATACAGGCAGCGTATTAACCTCATACCCATACTTTTTTCATCAACTTTATTTGTGGTTTATTTTTAAAAAGGTCAGTATTTCAGAGTATATCATTTAAAGGTAGGATGACTAGTGAATAATGGATTGAAAAGTGTGTGTATGAGATAATGTCCTAATATGTGCATGGACAGACTGAGGAAAATCATGGCAAGATTTGTTATGATACCCAGATTGGTGATAACATCTATTGTATTTGTCTGAATTGTGTGGTAAACTGATATGCTAGTTAATAGGTGGTAGCATTCTAATACCTTTAAAATCTATAGAGTCCTGTTATTGATTCATACAGTTATGTATTTTTATATGTACTGAGTGGATAAAAGTTATGAAACAGAATCTGGTGAGGCAGACAGATATAAAATATGTGAGTGAACAAGATGTTGGTTACCTGCCAAGATATCCCACTGCATGGGGTGGAGTGCAGCTATTTATCCCAAAATGGTGTGAAAGTGCTTACTTTTAAAAGTGATTAGTAAATAAAAAACAAGAATTTTTGTAAAATTAAAATTGAAACCCTTAATTAGAAGGCCCTGTATATAGAACAGAACACATAACAGCATAAATTGCCTCGGTTTTAGAAATTTGATTCTCACTGGGAGCTGTAAGTTTCTTTAATCTGTTTGTTAAAAGTGGAATATATAAGCAGTATACATTTTGAGCTGTTTTTGATTTCCATTTTGGTTCTGGACTCTGCTCATTGTACACAGCGAGACACGCTAGTATTGGATTTAATATTGGCATCCACGCAAGAATGCATTAAAGTTCATCTGCAGCCCCAGCAGTTCAGGCTTCTTACAATTTTGAGAAACTTATGCTTTTTGCTACATAAATTTATCATACACATTAATGATAAAATGACACAATTTCCAGAAAGTGGCTTCAGAATTCATATGTGCTAAGTGACTTGCTGTCATCAGTATGTATTGTGACTGATTTGTACTACACATAGCCCTTGTTTTTGCTTTAGTTCCTCCTTGCTAGTGTACACCACATAATTTATGCCCGCTCATGTTGAGTTTTAATGCCCCTGGGCTGGCTGTGCTCTATTATGCTATACCCCGCCCAATCCATTATTTCTTACAAGAAAGTCATTTTTTATTTATGCCCACATTTTCAAGACTAGAGTGTAAAACAAGGGCTTGGTGTGTGTGGTGAGGATGCACTTATTTAGACACGGTGGATACCAATCAGAAATGGTTTGAAGCTGGTTGATAACTGCAGATAGTGTAGTATTTAGATTAAGTGATGGATATTTGTCAATTCCTAATTAGGAAGTGCAGCTGTGATGATGTGTGTTCTGGAAATTACAATTGAATTGCATTTCCTTAGTCATGATTGGTACCTAAATAGTCGCAGGCCTGTTGCATATGTAATGTTATATAGGTATAAAGGCTAAGTGCCATCCATATTACAAAAGTGAATTTTATGCAACACTATTTAGAGAGTGCAAATTAAATGTAACTAACTGTGCGAATTTTTGGTGCAACTGAATCGTACATTCTTTATGTAAAGTATTTATTGTGCATGCTTGTGGGTACTTACAAAATCCAAGTACAACTTTAAAACTTTGTAGCCCAGTTCCATTTCCTGTGCATTTTAAACTGTTCTGGCACTGCTACTCATTTAGCATGTGGATTGGGTGGGGGATGCAATCATGTTTGAAATTGTGGAGCATCTCCACCAGTCAAGTAGCAAGGGTTAATGGCACATTTGCCACCACTGGAACACATGGATTGTACAGAATGTTACAGGAATATTAAGTTCTTTTGATGAGAGTTGTTGGTACTTAGATGCTTTGAGACAGGTCACTGCTTTTTTGAATGGGCCCCCCAGGACCTTTTTTAATTCTCTTCTTTTGTTTCCTTGAGCGGCCTGGCCATGGAATGTGTTCCTTGGATGTAAGGGATATATATCATGTGGCCTCGCCTACTATTCTGCTGTTTTTGTTTTTATTGATGGTAACAGATTCTGCATTGGTTGTGGCTGATGGCATATATTGGGACTGCTAAGAGAATATTTCTTTTGACAATAGTCCATGGAATCCTCAGATGACCATATTATTCCCCTTACCAACTGATGTGCAGTGTTCTCACCTATTTTAGCTCCTCAGGTTAATTTTCTTATTGGTTGAAGCTGAGTTGGGCTTAAGAGGATCAAGAGTGCCATTTCATGTATGGTTTCTTATGTAGTCTCAGGATGCAGGCTGCCAGTGGCTGCTTATACTCCATAAACAGCATATTTTTTGGGTCCGTAATAGCAACATAGCAGCATTGTGGAAAGGTGGAGGTAAAGGTGGATGTGGGGTTGGTGACCAAGTAGCAGGTGGGCATGATAATGATTACAGTATGGTTGTTGAATTTTGGGAGGTAAATGTATTTTTATTTCTTAGCATTTTGAATTTGTTGGTTTGTTTAGAAGTGCTTAAGGCACCCTTGGAGGCATGTTGAATTATGTCACTGATGTATAGTCTACTTCAATTAGTGCATGACTGAGGAGGTGAATTGTGCAGTTGGAGGTTGAGTTGATACTTACAGCTGTGTGCCCTCAAAAATGTTTCTCGAAGAGCGGAATATAATTCCTTAAGCTATTTGTCGTTTGATGTGTTCGCAAAATACGCCCATTGAGACCAGGCAGCGTGAATCTACAGCGGTCTAAGGCACCAATAGTATCACCGTATCAATTAACACAGCGCTTTACCTTCTACTTCGCTACCTTCTCCATCACCCTCTCGTCGTGCTCTGTAACACAGATATCTGAATATCATGGATCAGATTATCTCTCCGATTTCTGGCAACACCTACATGACGTCATCTAACATCACATTCCTGAGTTGCAGAAGGTTGCCACTAGAGGCTTGAGAATCAGATAGGGAAGCAACATGGTGCGTAATTGTTATTCTGTACGGCGTTGTCGCAGAATCCGTTATTTACTTTGAAACAGTTTCATTTATTGTTTGTGAGTATATCCTTGTTGCTAAATATACATATGTTACAAGTATCGAAAATTTCGCACTTGCTGAACATTATGTGTGTATTTAATACGAACTGCTCTGTCAGGCTGTCATTTGGTACCCACTATATAGAACAGTTAATTTCAGGAATGGAATGTTCAGCTGTAAATTTTCTTGCAAAATTTTAGGTTTTACGTAACCAAATTAGCTGTATACACATGTTGTAAGGAGGATGTGATTTTTTTTTTGTTTTTGTTTTCGTAACGTTGTTTTGAAATAGAGGTTTATCGAAATGTGAGGTTAATTGGATGATGTTTCGATCTTTATATCTCTTGTCTTATGTCATGACCACCACTGACACAGGTTGGTGTTTGAAATGTGTATTAATTTTAATTCCAGGTTGACAGAATAAGTATACATTTTCATTTAACATTTTTAGGACAGCAGAAATCTCAGGTGTGCCACCGTCCACTAACGTTTCTGTTGATATAAAAACCCATTTAGAGTTTGCATATGTTAAACTGTTACTGTGTCCTTTATAACAAGTTCATATGACCTTTATATTTGAACAAAATTTCCGGGAATATAATGTTACAGCAAGGTGACCAGGTGACCGTTTACCTGGAAGAGTTGAATTTGTTGCTATTTCAGCCTAGCCACAAATAAACCCCAAGCTTGGTAACACGTTGTGGAATATGCCAAAGATAAGTTATGTGGGGTTAGTAACTCTAAATAATCCCAGATTCAGAAATGGTTGAGATTACGTTGTAAAATGTACCTTCCAGTCTTTCATCTAGGTGAGTAGAACACCTGTAAGAAAATTGCTGGTATGATCATGTGTAAAACTTTGTGAATTTTAGTGTCATGTTGTCTGTGTATGAATTTTAAATACATGTTCAGTCGAATACAATGACAGAGCTTATCTCTTGTCACCAGAGCATAGTGGCTTTATTGCATATAAACCCTGCATCAGTTGCTACATTTCATGAAGCAATGGTTCTGACATCAGTGATGAAAGGTACTGTCTGCAGTATGTGGGTGTTATGCGATAAATTTGCTTTGAGTGTCAGCAGTGGGTACCAGCAATCCTATCTTTCTAATAAATAGTGCATTGGCATTACATATCTTATCCTCAATTAAAATAATATGTTGTAAAATTTGAATATTAAAAGTAAGAAAGTAGGGAGAGTGTTACTTGAGTTGTGCTTTTGTGTTTTTTGTATTTCTTGTTACTTGTTGAGTCACATGATGTATTGCATATGAAGTCCACTTCTACTCTTGTTGAGGTAGTTTACGCTATTTCATACTGCTGAATATAATGACATTAGATGTGTTATGCTGCTATTCTTGTAAGTATTGGATGAAAGCACAGTTGTAGACCATGTTTTTAGTCTTAGTATGAATTAAATTTCTGTATATTGTGTTAAAGTTATGTTACATGTTATGTCTGGTGTTTTTATGCAAGTGACAATGAGGCAACGAATAATATGCATAAAAAACGCAACGTAGCAACACATATGACATTTTTATGTATGATTGTTGCTCATTTGCATGTTGTATAACATTTTATTTTAATCTAAGTTAATTTATGTATTGCTACCACAGTAGATTTAGAAATATATTTACCTGATGATGACAGCTACTTCTGAAGCACTGTAGCAAAGTTATGGTATAAAGTAACATCTACATACTAATTTTATTACAAACAAGCCAACTACTTGTAATCAGATAAGTGTACGTTGCACAGAACAAACAATATCAGAATCTACGTACAAGTTGTATTTTACTGAATGCTTGGTAAAAAAAACATGAAAAATTTGTTTTCAGTTCCTGCAACCATGTTTTCAAAAAAAAAGAAGAAGCCACAGATTTCTCCTCCAACAAACTTTGAACACCGAGTTCATACTGGCTTTGATAAGCGTGAGGGACGTTATGTTGGTCTTCCTCTGCAGTGGGCAAGCATTGTCGGAAACAATCAAATCCTGAAGAGTACAAATCGTCCATTGCCATTAGTGGATCCATCAGAAATCACACCAACTGAAATTTTGGATTTGAAGGTAAAGTGAAAATAAGATAACTAGCAATGGAGAATGCAAGACTTTAGGTTTTTACAGTAGTTTTGCCGAAGGTTCAAGTTTTCGGATGTGATCCTGTGTCTTTGGGTGACAGTTTCAAGGATCATTCAAGGTCAAGCAGTCCTGGACTGCTTGGACCTCAACCTTTGCCTGTTGGTGCAGCATCAGATTAAAGAAGACTAGAATCTTAAATCATGATGAAGTAGAGAAGAAATTGTATTAGTGTCTGAAGCTAAGAATGTAACTGTGTGGACTAGATTTAGCTTACTGAGGTCTGGGTGTAGTGGCAGACTTCAGCACATGGTTCCAGCTTCTGCAAAAGCTGGGGGCTTGCTTGACCATCTGAGTGATGGTTGGCTTCAAAAGAAAGGCTGTACTCAGTGGTGTTTATTTAGAAATGTAACATGAGTTCTGGAGTATGGTTTAAATGACAGAACTTCTTTCATTTAGGTGAATATAAACAGTTTCATTTATAATTATAAATTTTTGCTGCTCTTGGCCAGACCATAGTCAGAGGAGACCCAAGGCTTAATGGCATCCCAAAAACATCAAATGTCGCACGTTCGAATTCATTACGGTCATCAAGTCCACCAAGATTACGAAGGGACTACAGATCCAATGCAAATGTTCCACCTGCTGTTCCTGAAGGCGAGGTGATAAGCATGCCATCACATCAGTATCCTAGTAATCGGCGTGACCCTCGAGATTCTGCCTATGTGAGTAGAATATTTTTATGTGCCTGAGTAGCATTTATACAACTTTACACAAAATGCAGTTTGGATGGTAGTATTTTTATGTTTTATGTATATTGGAAATAATAATTTATATTGGAAGTAGGCATAAATGGAATTCATAAATAATGTTGATGCATACTGCAGAAAACTGTGACATAAATATTTGTGACCCAATTTTTGTTTTATAGTGAATGTTTAGTTTTGTATTAAATGACCTTTCATTTTTACTGTAAAGTGTGGAATATAATCTTTATGAGGGGTACAAAATGTGTTTGATGAATAACAAACTAGCATGAGTATACGTGCCGTTGTGGGCCAAATCAATACTTAGTCTGCTAGGCTTGGATTTTTCTCATTTGGAAAGAGTTTTAACAATTAGCCCTTTAACGCCGAATGGCCACTAAAGTGGCCGCACACTGAGCCCTTTAAATAGCCAAACGGCCACTAAAATGGTCGCAAACAGTGCATCGAAGTTTGGAGGAATTTTCTTCACTCCTATTCGGTTAACTGCTGTGGATAGCTATGCATCTGGACTCTTGAAGTTCAGGCTTTCATTCAAGGGCCGGAATGTACCCCCTCCACCTCTTAAACCCCTCTGCAATCACCAATATGTATGTCGACACTTCTTGTAACTGCGTCTTTTTCCCAGCTGACTAATACAGTTCTGACACGCTTGTTTTCACTGTCACTTACTCTGGGGTTCACTGTGGGTTGAAATATGAAAACTGGCCTATGAAGCGAACTCTGGTTGTTGACCAGAAGGGTTGTCATTGGCGTACTGTACCCATATAATTCAGACAAAACGAATGCTCAAAAATTAGACATATCCACACAACTTGATGTTTACAGCTACAGAAGGACCCACAGACATGCCTCTTGTAGTGCTGGGGTCATCTGTAGGGGTTGTGGGGAAGTAACATGCAACATACAGCCGTCAATCTAGTAATATCGTCTTGAGCACCCTCGAATAGCTGGAAATTCATACGCAGTTACATCATAGCTTTAGATCTGTTTTGCTGTCACTGTAGAAGACGTTCATATCTAAGCCGCATTAGGTTCCTGAACTGTGCCAGTCCTGCAGAGGAGTGTAAACAAGGCAGGACGTTGTAGGTGTCTTATCGCAATGGCTGGGAAAAAAATAACACTTGACGAGGAAGCTATCCGTGAAATTCTGGTTGCTGACACCGACTCTGAATCAGGTTCTTAGGCTAGCGATTTTGAAAACAATTTTGAAGAGGAGGAAGAAGAAGAAGAAGAAGAAGAGGATCAACAACAACAGCAAGCCTCAGCAGAAATCAAAATACAGGCTGCAACGAGTGGTGGATTACCAACCTGGGGACTGCCTCAAGGAAGGAACACATATTCATCCTTTTGTAAGTCCAGCAAAAGGTGTAAAAAAAAATGAGGCTCCACACATCAACAAAGACAGCTCTCCACTGTCTGTGTTGATGTTCTTCATAGAAAATTTTCATCTGCTGGTTGAACAGACCAACGTGTACTACCAGCAACACTTAGACAGACAAGCCGGACCTAGCCGCCGACTGCCTGACGTTACGTTGCCAGACATGATGACTTTTGTTGCCTTAGCTCTGCAGATGGGACATGAATTGAAAGACACACTACATGACTAATGGTCGAGTCTTAGACAGCTACACAATCCGTTTTACGGCAAGACCATAGCACAAGACAGATTTTTACACATACTGCATTTTGCAGACAATTCACAGAGACCTGATGAAGGCGAAGAATATGACCGACTATGGAAACTAAGGACTGTCTTTGACAAGCTGAATGAGGCATCTGCTAAATTCTATGACCCCTCGTTGCATTTGGCAGTGGATGAGGTTATTGTAAAATTCAAAGGAAGGGTTATCTTCAGGCAGTACATTCCAAAGAAAAGAAAACGTTTTGGTATCAAAATTTAATAACTCTGCCATGAATCAGGGTATACGTATGACATGAGAGTGTGTATGGGTAGAGACTCACACTCCGCCACTGATGAGATGACTGCAACACATGCAACTGTTAGACATTTGACTAGCAGAGTTGAAGACTTAGGACACAAAATATTTATGGACAATTTCTTTTCATCCCCAAGACTTTTTGATGATTAGGAGAGACGTAAAATAAATTCTTGCGGAACAGTGCGGCCCAACAGAAGAGACATGCCCAGTGACTTTGGACCAAAACAACGGAAATTGAAGAGGGGTGACGTAAGGGTGAGGACTAGGGGAGGTTTGACTGCATTACTTTGGAAGGACAGACGAGAAGTTTACATGCTGACTAACATGGACCCACCGCCAGCAGAAGGAAATTTTTGTGACGACAGCAACCGCCTCATGAAACCTCACATCGTGGAACGGTACAACCGGCACATGGGTTACGTCGACAGTTCTGATCGTATGGCTAACAGCTATTTGATGAGTCGATGTACCTTCAAGTGGATCACGAAGTTATTTTTCCACTTTCTGGACCTGACAGTACTCAACAGTTGGATACTGTTATATTCATGTGGGGCTAAATATACCCCACCCAGATTTCAGGCTCCTTCTCTTGAGGAATTTGATTGAGGAAGCTGGAATGAGCCACGATCACCCCACCCCCAGATTGATTGGAAGACCTAGTGTGGCTGCAACAAATGTTTTGCGACTCGAGAGTCATGATAACAAACACTGGCCAGCGAAATCTTCAGCCTATCTCCACTGCTGTCTTGTGTTCTTCTCGTGGCCAAAGAAAGCGCACAGTCTATAAGTGCGCCAGATGTGACGTGCCTGGTGCATGGTGCCTTGTTTCAAGGAATATCACACAAAATTAAATTTGTAAATCACCCTCGTTGTGAATAATGTGTGTCGTGATAAAACAGTGATCCTAGGTGCCACAGACCTGCAGCAACCAGAGTTATGTGAGTAATGAACTATTTACACCACATTTTATATAATGCATGTGATTCACAGGCCTGAATTTATTATAAAAATAGGTGAACATTTTTTTCTGGATTAACCAATTCGTAAGCAGACAGGAAAATTTTATTTCATTCAATTTGAAGCAAAGGCTACGAGATGCTTCCCCCCTCCCGCTAAGAGTAGGTATTTAAATTTAAAATCCCCAGTAAAAAATTCCGGCAGGCTGCATTGCTCGGAGGGATTTAATTCTGGCATCAAAGGGTTAACTGTTCTCTGCATAGGGCTGTGTTCAGTAGTTAAGGCCAGCTGTCTTGATTAATGAAAATAAGTGTTTGTGAAATTTAGAAAAATGTTTCTGAAAACCTACATGCATGAGCAAGTATAAGAAGTACTGTTCATTTGTATTAATATCAGGTGAAGTCAGGCATTCGAGATGGGTCTCCAGGAGACTGGAATCATGGTCATGAAGTGAGGCCACCCATGGGTCCACCAGGACAGGACGTGGTTGATTACAGAAGTCTGCCTACTTACCATCAGAGTCACATAGTTAATGGCAGTCTGCCTCAACAGGTAAGGAACTGGACTTTCTGAATAGAGGTGTGTATGCTTAGTATGCAAACAGCATCAGAATTATTAAATTATTGGCTTTGTCTTGTTCATTTAACTACTAGTTAGAACAAATGCACATTGATATTATTTAGTGTCATATTTGGAAGGAGTGAACACCTGTGTCTTTAGGATTCTGCAAGAACTGTTTTCATCAGAAATTTATTAGTGAATGTGTAGTAGCTTATCACCTTATTCAGCTGTAGGTGTTAGTTTTGTAGTAAAGTATGATATGAACATCATGCCATTGCTGGTGCTTTTTAGTTGTGTTTACAAAGCAGTTGCAAAAAGTGGCAAGATTTGGAGTAGGGGTAATGTCTCATGGTGTGGTTTATATTTTGCATCTAAGAATAGTGATACATTTAGTTAAACAACATATTGATTGGAATGCACATTGTTAAAGTTTCTTGCATGAAATTATGTTTTTTGAATAATACTGTTAGTGTTTGTGGTACACTTATATGTTTAAAATAAGTTACTAGATATGGTCAGAATTCCCTTGAGGTGTTTCAAATTACAGACTCCTCACAACAGTATTGGCCCACCTGTCTCAGAAGGTCCAGGCCCTTACAGTATGGGACCAGCATACCCAAATATGAGACCCCATCTTCAGACAACCTCTGTAACCCCTGTACCAAATTCTACAGCCCCAAGTTCACAGCCTGCCCAACTGCAACGCCCAATGTCTCAACTTGTGCATCAAGTTTCACACAACATCAACAAGGTGTGTATCTCCATTGCTTTCCCCACCAATCAGATCACTGTTTTCAGTTTTAACATCTGAATGAAAATGTAGTGGTACAAAGTATGGATTAAACTCATGTGACCACTGAATCTGTTGGTTGAGTTGAAAATCAAGGAAATCAAATTCATTATTCACCTAAAGGAGAAGTTGGATGATATTCCTGTTTTTCCTCACTGTTTGTTGTTGCTGCTACTACCAGCATTGTGGGCATTGCTGTCATTTTGTTTGTACATAAAGGGTACATGAAAGGGACTGTCTTATAACTGATATGTATGAAAGAGATGGATATGTGAAAGATGAGTGGTATGTTCATAAAATGTGGTATCTTAAAATATGGACCTTTAAGTTGTGTGTTACCGCCTGATTGAACATACTGCATGTATAAATTCTGATGTGCTTCACGATTTATATATTTTTAGGCAATGGCTTTGCCTGTGACTATCCCAGCCCATGGCCTAATGGTCCCTCCATTAATGTACTTTCAGTATCTTACCTTTTTTCCAATATTGTATGGAAGAGTTTGACACAGGAGCCTCATGACATTATTATGTTGCAGCCTGTAGCAGGGATGGGAGGAGACCACCCCCGTGCTGCAGCCCACTCATTGCCAGATCAAAATCAGAATGTGAATGTGAAGCCAGCAAATTCAGTAGCATCTGTTGTTACTGCGGCCGGTCAGGCCGTGGCCAGCAAGCAGCACCATGAACAACAAAGACTTACACACGAGCAAGTATGTTTGACATGATTGATTGATGGAGGCAGGAGTACTGAATAATTTAAGACATAAATAGTAAATTACTTGCTATTATTATTCCATCCACTTGTCTAAACACTGAAGATCAGGTTTTCTAAGGGTATGAAACATGTGAAGGCGCAATGTGTACTGAAAGTGTCTGAAAGCAAAATGTACAGAATAACATTTAGATACGATGTAAGACATTACAGAATCAGAAACTCAGTGACTTATACTGGCCAGCAAGTATTATTAGAATATTGAAGTATATGTGGATACAGTATGTTGGGTCATGTGAATAGGAAGGAGGGAAACAAGTAGTGCATACAGAGTTTTGGTGAAGTGTACTCGTGGGCAGTGTATTGATCTGTTTTTGGGCTTTGTATTAATGGTGTATTGAAATAGATCATAAATAAATGGGGTGTTATGAAGTAGACTGGATTTGAAGATTTGGTAGTGGGCTCTTGTGACCAGTGTAAAGAGCCTTTTGGGTGCACTATTTGCTAGACCTAACTCTGCATTCAGAAAAAAAGTGTAAACTGTTGTTCCTTCATCTTTGCCTCTTCAGATTCTTAACTGTATAGTCTGTGGGTAGTCCCATCATTGCTCCTTGCTGTCTTGATCTGCTACCAGTGTCAGCCGTCTTAGTGTCTGCACACTTATCTTGGTTTTGTGTTACGTGAGGTTGAGCATGTTTATGATCGTGTGAGGAACTGTAACTGTTAAGTACTGCTGCTTTGTACAGTTAGTAGCTGAAATTTACTTTTTGTAATACACATTTACTATAAAATTAATTTTTGTTGCAGTTTCGTGCTGCTCTGCAAATGGTGGTCAGCCCGGGTGACCCACGTGAGAATTTGGAACAGTTTATGAAAATAGGAGAAGGGTCTACAGGTACTGTTTGTATTGCTGTTGATCGCACCACAGGAAGACAGGTTGCAGTAAAGAAGATGGATTTACGTAAGCAGCAGCGGCGAGAGCTCTTGTTTAATGAGGTATGATGTTAGGAAGTTTCTTTCGTGTCTAATCTTGACTATGACTTTGTGTTATACTGTTTGGTTTGATTTCTTTAAGTGTCCTGTGTCAGTAGATTATTCGTTGTGCATCTGAGGTATTTAGACTGTAATTCAATAACATTGTGCAGCTGTTTAATTTATCATATCATACACTTGATGGTTTACATAAACATTCGTTTTTTTAACACCATTCTTCCCTGGCAAAAAGGCCAGTTGAGTTTTACTGTGAGGAGCAGTGAAACATGATCACAGTTGACAAATATGAATTAATGGGTGAGTATGCATTGAAAAATTGGATAATTTATGGTCTCACAATTGGAAGCCCAATCTTTTTTGTCCCAAACGCTTGGAACTTATGAGGTTTAATGTAGTACTTTTTTGTGTTCTAACATGCATGATTATATGTCTCAGAACATGTACTGTTTAACATATGGTTATTGACATAAGGTATATTCATGTGCAGTCACATTTCTGGGTGTACACCTCAGTATGAATTCTTGTCTCACATTAGGGTTTAACTTTACATTGTTCTGGGTAAAAAAACCTGCCTTCCTATGGCAGATTTTCAGTATCAATGAGACTTGTCTTGTTAATGCATTACTTAGGTAATATAAATTTATAATATGACAATAAAATGGAGTTTTCATCTTATAATAAAGCCAACTAGATGCACTAATTTCTCAAATTAATTTTTTGAATAAAACTCTACATGTTTACTACAATTCCGCTGCCGATCATCAGGAGTTTTTCACTGTACACACAGCAGTAATATACATCATACAGGTTTGCTGACAGCTTGTGTATACATCATACAGGTTTGCTGACAGCTCACAAGCTGTCAGCAAACCTGTATGACATATACCATTGTTGTGTGTACAGTGAAAAACTCCTGATGATGGACAGAGGAACTGTCCGAAACATGTAGAGTTTTATTCCAAAAATAAATTTGAGAAA
>Ga0123355_10006676_pt1 | contig 17158 bp, 22 predicted proteins | sample TergutEmb28metaG_3_FD_89872 | JGI IMG/M metagenome (GOLD analysis project Ga0123355, IMG submission 89872) | Embiratermes neotenicus P1 segment gut microbial communities from Petit-Saut dam, French Guiana - Emb289 P1 | ecosystem: Host-associated > Arthropoda: Insects > Digestive system > Gut ...
ACGATCAACGGATGCTGGCATAGGGTCCTCCTCTATCAGCGTCGCCACGATGCGCTCGATGCCCCAAGCGCATTCGAGCTGGCCTGTTATTGAGGATTGTCGCCAGCGGCAGACAAGAGCCTGCTCAGTACGACCCGCATAAACCGCACCCTGAGATGGTCGATGATTTCGGCCACGAGGGGCGTAAGACAGGTTTGCGTATGCATGGGTTTGTAGGGCGCCTTCGGGCGCCGTAATTGTGTCGATAGCCGGCATTGGTAGCCTCTCCACTTTGCCAGTGTCGGTCAGGGTCGGCCCGCCGTTGCCGCGACGGGTCGGCCCACCTCACGAAAACGCGAGGCCATGAGCTTGTAGTCGTATCGTTACGTGGATGCAAGCGTCTTCGTAGCTGAACGGCAACGACAACGGCGCCGACATGCAGCGCGCGGCGTACCACCAGCGCCGAGTGCCCTTCACGTGGTCGGGCAGCGGCTCGGATTGCGAAGGCCGCCAAATTAGCTCGTCGACCGGCGTCGTATCGGACTGGCTGGATTTCCCGCTAATGCCGTCACGGCTAGCAACCCATCGACGATGCCTCGGACAGCCGCCCCCGGCCGCGGCGATCGACCAGGCGCTCGCGCAGCCTCTCGATGCGCCGATGCAGCATCGAGGTCCTCGCCACGAGGATGACGAGCATTGCCCGCGCAAGCTGCGAGTCGAGTCCCCCCTCCAGGCCGCAGCCGCCGCCCGCGCCGTCCTCTGCCGCATCCGGGTGGCGCCCGCCTGGCGGCCGTCAATCAGGAGGCGCCCGCCGCCCTTGCCCGCCTGCCAATTGGCGACGGGCGATACGCGCGTCTCTCGCCACGCTTGATCGCGGCGTAGATCGTCCGCACCGACGCGCGGCGCGGCGTATTCGGCGATGCAGAGGGCTGCCATGCAATGCAAACCCAGTACGCAATTAACGGTTCGCGCGGGACCGAAACGGCGGCGGATTTAATTGTTAAGCATTTTCAAAGGACTGGCGCTAAGCAAATCCCGGCCTCACCGTGCCCGCGCCCCGGGCCGATTGCCAAAAAAGATCCTTTGGGTTTTGCATTGCCCGCAATCGCGGCCAGGGCGAGTATCGAGGACGGGCAGCAACGCGGACGGTAGGAAACCAAATGGCCAGACAAACGAGAAAACTCCTCACCACCACACCAGAGAGACCTAATTAAAGAGTTGAGAATCGGTCTGGTGTTCCGCACGCCGACAATGCTGTAGGTGCATGGCATAGACAGTCACATCGAGGATAGAAGTCGATGAACAACGATGACTATTTTAGACAAATACAAACACTGCCTCAGTCATGGGCATTATCCATGGCATTCTTCATCTTTATGATATTTGCATGTATTGTAGTATGGGTTTTGTTAGGTCGCTATGACAGGAGAAGAAGCTTAATGCTAGGGCGCTATGACAGGAGAAGGAGATAGGGAATCGCGGCGCCCGAACTGCAACAGCGCGCAGATACAGACGCGCTGCGACCCTTATTGCCCGACGCTCTCACAACTGTTCGGCATGCCCGGGCCGCGCTGATCGCGAGGGTATACGCGAATGCGACGATAAGAATTATTGCGAAGGGTCGAGACTACCCGCCTCGCATCCACGCTTCATATGCAGGCGAACGCAGGCACGCGAGCGCGCTGCGCCTCCGGCGCTCTGTCGGCAGTGCATTGCGCCCAACCTTTCGAGCTCTCCGCTCGCGGCGCATCCAAACGCGGCCTTGACGTCATATTCCCCAATTGCCACGCAATAATTGTTCCGTCCCGCCTTACAATACGCCGCTTGCGTGTTGACGCGTTGCTCGCTGCGGCCTTGCGATCAGTTGGTTTCGTGCGCTTGCGCGTGACGCTCGGTGTGTTACTGACGTTAGTTAGACGAGCGCGATGGGGCGCCAGGTGCAATAGTGGCGAAACGCCGATCATCGTGGCTTCTCCGAGTTCATGTCGCCCGTGACGCCCGGGCGATAAGCAACGCGCTACGCCGCGAAGCGCATCTCGACGGCATCCATGAGTTTGGCATCCACGTTGCACGGCTGCAGCGAAGGCCCATATTCCGGCGACGAGGTCAGGATCGCCAAACGTCGCCGCGCAAGCGGTTACTCAGCAGCAGGCAGACTTACTAACTGTGTCTTGGCAATGCGACCCAGCATGGCGCGGACCTCGTCCCGCTCGCTGCCAATGTAACGGTAATAGAGGCGCTCGACCCGACGGAACGGCGTTCCACGGACACTCGCCATGGTATCGCGGCGCTCGTCATAATTGGCCAGGATAACGTCATAGCGCCGCTCGAAATACTGCAGATTCGCTGCAAGGTCGACAAAGCGCCGATCCGACAGCAAAGCCATTGCTCGCCGGGTCTTGCCCATCAAAAACGGCGATTGCAGGGTAAAGAGCCGAAATCTCGTGTCAAAGAGATCGTTGGGGCTATGCACCGGCAGCGTTCGCAGCAACGCCCCGGGCTCGGATGGCAGCCAGTGGAATTCATGGAAGGCATCGCGCCTGGGTCGATCCCGCATGATGTCCCGATAGCTCGGGATCGGACCCGTCATCAGTTCGGCCAGATTGACGAATTCGTTGGCCGGCACAGCAAGGTTGAAGATCTGCCTCAACTTTATCGCCCGCACCGACAGCGGCGACCAGATATTGGCGGCGGCCAGCGCATTGCGCAGCGTATGGGTGCAGTTGTCGGCCCAGGCGCTCCAGTTGTAGTCGGCTTCGCCCTCAAAATATTCGCGGTTCTTGTCATTGAGGAAAGCGATGACTTCGTCCAGCATGCCCGGGGTTACCGGGAGTCGTGCGCAAAACAGTGACCGGGCGTAGCGCAGTGCGAAATCGGTGCCGATTCCCGCCCTTTTCAGAAAACCCCCGAGATCGGTGTCGGATACGGCGCCGGGGAACGGGTGAAAGGTCACGCCACGATAGATGTTTTTGCGGATCGCCTGCTGCTGGATCGCATCGAATTGCGTTCGGGTCAGCCGCTCGCCTGGCGCAAGATCGCCCTCGAAGAAGAGGTCGTATCCCGGGATCGCAACCCAATTCACGTTTTTGAAGTGTTGATTGACGCTGATCCCGACACCGTGCTTCGGGTCGTCAAGACTGGTCGCCACCCGCGGACACCGCTTCAGCTGTGGGAACGGAGCATCGTCTATTTTGCAGGCGCCCTTCAAATAAAGGACCGCATGGCCGGGCGGCGCGCCCGCCACGCCGGTCAGCCGGGACTGGAATTGGCTAGCAGCACAGAGTTCGACGTAATAGGGAAACAACCTCTCATAGGCGGCGTCGGCGCGACGCTCGGCAATGATGTGCTCCGGTGCCAGTTGAAAACGGGCCATGGCCATCAGACCGTGCGCACTACATCCGCCGAGCAGGGCCGAGAACACCACCAGAGCCGCCGTAAATGTCCGGCGAACGCCGCTCCCGACACCGCGCCGACGCAAGCGCATCGCCGAGCGAAGCCCGATCAGCATGTGGATGAGATTATTGCAACAGATCGGGCACACCCCCGACGTCCAAAAGGACAGACGTCCCCTCAATGGATAGTCAGGGCAAACCAACAACGTGTATCGGCAACGCCGGTTGGCCGCCGGTCTACCCCGCAGTCTGATCATCCTTGTAGCAGTCGTCGGATGGCCTCCACGAGTGGCATTACCGTGGCAATAGCCGCTCGCCACCCACAGCGGTCATCGGACGAGGTGGCTGGTATCATTTCCCACATCTAAATACCACACGGTTCTCTTGAGACGCCCAGACTTGCACGCCATGGCTTTCGGTTATTTGCACTACAGCATGGCGCCCTTGGCTGGCGCAGAAGATGTTCGCGCGCTGGATTGTCTGCGTTAGTAGCTCGCCACTGCCCTGTAAGCCGCCACGAGCATCCACGGTGATTAAATAGTATCGGGAGCCGTTTGCACCGGATCGGGGAGCGAGACGCAGCTGGCGAGCGATATGAGAGCTCAGCCGGCGATGAATGTGCGCATGGGCTTTCCTCCACCACAAATTGAACGGCGGGTAGCGCCGCCGCTTCCGGCAGGCGACTGAGGCGCACGATGAGGGCGCCCAGTTGGCGCTCAGCTCGAGACGGGAGGAGAGCGTTCGTGGCGGCGGGTTGGCCACCGAGAGTGTTATCGGAACCGCTTATGCCAGATTGACCATTAATTTGCAATGGTTAGGCAATGGCATGGTTGGGCAATGGCAAACACGTTGCTTTGTGGTAGTACGCAATTGATCGGCCATTGCGTGGCCCCTCACGTTGCCTCACATGACCGCAGGTCGTAGCCTGGCGCCCAGGGACAGATGAAGCCGCGTGTAGCGATGAATCGGACACGTGCGCTGATCATCTGCACGCCCCAGGACTACGTCTCGACGCGTGTGCGCGAGCCGACAAAGTCCTGCAGGCACCGGTGAACATCACTGACGAAGAGAAGCCGTTGGCAAACAAGGCGTTGGAGGCCCTGCATGAGCGACATGATACTGTTCCAGCAGCTGGACCTTATCTGGGAGCAACTGAACAAAATGCGCGCCGATCACGCCGCGCTGCTGGCAACCGTGACCGGTCTGCAGGATGAAGTGAGGGGGCTGCAGGAACGTGTGCAGCTGCTGGAAGATAAGACCGGACGATGAACAACGCCGATCTCTACGAAACCGACATCATGTTGTGGGCGGAGCATCAAGCTGACGCATTCCGCCGCCGCGCGATCAATGAACTCGACTGGGAGAAAGATCGCCGACGTGGGCTGCTGATCACGTAGGCGATGCACAGATGGAAGCGGCAAGGCAGAGGGACCGCTTGCGAGGCCGCTGCCTCGCCATCTTGATGCGCTAGGCGCTGATCGAAACCTCGCCTCTGCTGTCTCGGAGCCATGACCAGTTTTACCTTCTCGGAGAGACGGCAGGAACGACGGTGTACCACTTAGCGCTACGCTGCAATATAACAGGCTGGTGGAGATGCGTGCGTAACAGATTCACGACGACGTGGTCAGCTTCGATCCTCCTTCGCATGAAAAAAGCCTCTCCGGCCAGCTGCGCTTGATCAGGCAGAATATCGCTGAGGCCGATCGTTTGCTGAACCTCTCCATGACTAAGCAACCGCGCACCGCTTGAACCGCGCATATCCGACGGGTGCACCCTCGGCGAGATCGTCGGCCGCGCCAGCATTCTCACCATCGCCTGCCGGCGCCGCGACTGCCGCGGCCGATATCGGCTCGACACTCTGATCGCTCGCCGTTGGCGCCCACGCCGCCGTGCACGTCATTATCCCTGAGCTGACTGGCGGTTGCCGGCGGCCCGCGCCGCCGCCAGATTCCCGATATTGCGGCTGAGATGGCAGCTGACCTGCTCGCTGGTCATGTCTGTCGCGCGTAGCCCGGATGCCACTAGCGGCGCTGGGGATAGTAACCATTTCAAAGTGCGGTGGTTGCTGCTGGAGGTGGGATCGAGGCCCTGGCCTGATCGTCAGGGCGCGGCGGCAAAAGATGAGATGAAGGAGAGAACCATGCGGCGATACCTTGCGCCGGTGTTGTTGGCCCTCGCGACGGCTGCCTGGCCGGGCATGGCGGGTGCGGTGGAGTTCACGGACCAAACGACTGGGCCGCCGGTGGGCACAGAGATCGATGGCTTCCAGGAAGTGCTCGGCCCCGAAGCCACCGAGCCGGAACATGCGGGCGATTTCGTGGGGCCGCTACCGGAGTACATGCCGACGCTTCCCGGTCGCGCCTGCCCATCGTGCTCCACGGCGGTCCGGGCCGGGCAGTCAAATGGATTGCGACCGCCCCCACCGCAACCACCGCAGCGCTGATCGCACATATCACGGCTTCGCGCTTGCCGCCTCGCTGCGCCAGATTGCAGCAATATGGCCAGTCCGGTGCTTCAGTCTGTGCGACTAATGCAGGCGACAGGGTTGTCGGGGATCAGGAAGCCGCATGTGTCCAAGTTCTGCAAAGACATCGACGAACGGCTTCATGGCGTCTTGGATCGGCCACCCAGCGGTGATGAGCCATATATGAATGGACGCGACCGCTGAAGCCGAATGATCGGACGAAGGCCCGACACCATATCGCGCCCCCGATCGCAGCTATCTCACCGCCACCAAGCCGGGGCCGCGACGACGGGAGCCGGAGACACTCGAACCAAAGGCCGAGGCCTCGGTCAAAGCATGGTTCGCTAAGAAGATCCGGCCGCCTGGTGCATGAGCGAATCCCGCGACGCCTTCAAGCGGCTCGACACGAGGCCGACCATTCTGACGTGGATGGCGGACCTCGTGATTACCCTGGGCGCTCTCCGGATGCTGCTGCTGCATGGCTGAACGGACGCTCGTCCGCCAGACGTGGGTGGCCGCGCTCAGCGTGAATCGACCACGCGTGTCGATGAGCGAGCAACCATGAAACTTTGCGTCGATTGCCGCCGGATTCAGGTGGACGACAAGATCCACAGTCAAGATGCGGGCATGCCTTTGAGAGGCGATCCGTGACCAGTCCGGTTGATGGTTCACAGCGCAGCTATCAGATTTCGTGCCGTTGGTTGGCATTGTGCGCCTTGTTGACCACCGCTGGCGGTATGCTGGCGTCGTGCGACACCCCGATCGGCGTGTCGCCTGCCCTGCAGGGAACCTATCGAGCGACCTCGGTTGTCACCAACCCGGACAGCGACGGCCCACGCGTGGTGCGCTGGGGGCCGCCCGAGCCGGCCATCGGCGGCGGTGGCGGAGGGTAGGAAAGTGCGCACCGCGGGTTGTGGTTCCTGCGAGATGTTTCACTCGATGCTCGACGGATGCGATATGGATGAAAATTCTGACGACCAAAGAACGTCGGGTTCGAGCGAGCGCGCATAGACTGAGATTTCGACCGAGGACTGCTGGAACCCGCTAGCACGAGAGGGCGCCTGCGCGATCGTCCAGGCCATGCTCCCGCCTGATCCATCATGGCTACCCACGGTGATCCGTCGGTGACCGATGTCCCCGGCTGCCGCCGCATTGATCTCACCCGAGCCGCATCGGTGAGCAGCCTCCGCACCCTTGGTGAGATCGCCGCTCGCACGGGTATACTCCCCATCGTGCCGCGCTCCGAACGCCGCGGCCGCTACCGATTCGACGGGCTGATCGCTTCGTCTTGGCACCGACGCCCGCGTGCGCGTCGCCGAGCAGCGGAATTCGCCCGCGCTGATGGAGCGCTGCGACTCCTATTTGCCGAGCTGTCCGCGTTCTTCGCGTGCTGAGGGGCGGATGCATGGCGCCCGGTTGACATGGCTGTGTTGGCGGTGCCAGCGGACGCATTCGCGTCATTCCGACTGCTGCTTGCGGAGCGAAAGTCGAATAGACCGAGGACAATTAGGCCGATGATGCGTGCGGCGACCCACCAGCCTCCACCACCCAAGTCGCCGTATTTGCCGGCGCGGAGTTGCTTCGCAATCCGGACAATGTCTCATGGTAGTTTCCAATGGAATGTCTCCGTAGATACGCTTCTGTTTACTGTATCATCCGCATGAAGACCATGTTGTACAGATTTGTACGTACCAGACCCAGTGATACCTTCGAACTTTCCAGTACCAGATATCAAGGTGATTTCGCCAGTGACGCCATTGGAGCTATGGTACTTCACCAATATCTTGTCTCCGTCCTTATCTTGTGCAATGCAGGCACCATGATCGAGTATAGTTTCGCCATCATTCTCATAAATACCAGTACAGCTTACACCCATGTCAGCGTTCATCGGACCACCGTCGGTGCCGATGCTATGATGGATACCTTTGCTCTCATATGTTACGACTGCATGCTCACCCATTTTTATTGTGTTCAATCCAGTGACAATGAATGTATTTATAGCGCTATCGGTTCCTTCTGAAGGTGGCCCGCTAAGTTTTGATGGATCATTGGACGCTGCATTAGCAGATACCATAGAAGTCGCTAGAGATAGCGCAATGAGTAGGGATGTACGCATTGAACGTTTCCTTTGTATATTGTTGATCTTCAGGCTATTCGGATTGCTTCTCGTAACAGCACTGCAGCTGAATCGCACACTGCCGCCGAGAAGGGCGCTGTCCGGGTTCAACAGCGACAGCGCGTGAGATGCCGCCGTTCCGACACAAGTCAGCATGGTGTGGTCGATCTTGTCGGCGTTGTCGTCTCTCACCTTAGCGATTTGGTCTGGCGAAAACTGCTGACGCCCGCGGGGACGACCAGGAACAGGCGCAGGGCTGCCCAGCAGGTGGAAATCCCACCCACGGCTTGTGCCGGCAGCCCAGCGGCGCAGAGCTCCCATTCGCCCTCCAAGAACGTTGCCAATATGTCAATATTCCGTCCAAGTTACCATCACGAAATGCCAACACGACCACACGCCGGCCGCAATGCCGGCGTTGTTCACCAGGATGTCGAGGGCCGACCGTTTGACCACTTGATCGCTAAAAGCGATCATGCGAGATAGCGCCTCGGATCCAGCCAAAGGCCGCCAAAGGGCTGGCAGGTGCCGAAGGGGAAGGTCTACCGACCATGAACCATGAACGTCAGCCGATCCGGCTACTCGCTGATTCCGCCGACGCGGTCACGCTCCGGCGCGCCGACTTTACCGCCCTGATCGCCGAACTGGAGGACGCCGAGAAGCAGATAGCGGTGCTGCAGCATCAGCTTGCGATTGCGAAGGGCACCGCCCCGCGCGCGCTCACCAAGGACGAGGCGGAACGCCTGATTGCCGGCGAGTCGGCTGTGAGGGTTTGGCGTGAGAAGCAAGGACTGAACCAGCGCGAGCTCGCCGTTGCGGCGGAGATCAGTCAGAGCCACCTCGCCGAGATCGAGACCAGAGCGAAGACTGGCAGCGTGGAAACGCTGCGAAGACTGGCCCGCGCGCTCAAGGTCGATCTTGATACGCTTGTGCCTATCCGGGAGGGCCACTGGTATGTCCGTTAGTGGCCTACTGGACGCCCTCTCAGTACCGGAGCACCGATCCTTAAGCACGCAGCACAGTGGCATCCGCGCAGAGTGGATCATCCCGGCAGACCGTATGAAAGCGGGCCAGCCGCATCGCGTGCCAGTGTCAGCGGCCGCGCTTGTGATCCTGCGCGAGATGGCGGCGCTCAAGGATAGCTCAGGGCTTGTGTTCATTGGCCAGCGCGAGGGCACGCCAAAGTCCGACATGACGCTGACGGCCGTGCTGCGGCGCACGGGCCGCGGCGAGCTGAGCGCGCACGGCTTTCGCAGCACGTTCCGCGATTGGGCGGCAGAGGCAACGCCGCGTCCCAACGACGTTGTTGAGCAAGAGCTTGCACACGCCATCGGCTCGGCCTTGGAGGCGGCTTACCGGCGTGGCGATCTAATCGCGAAGCGCCGTGCGCTCATGGACCATTGGGCGAATTACCTCGCGGAGCCGGCGGCACAGGTCGTGCGCCCGCGGTTCGGCCAGCAACACGCGGCGCATGAGGTCGTGGCATGACCGAGGGCACGGAGTTGGCTTTGCGCACCGCCTTGAATGTGCTGCGCGACAGCATCGAGACCGGGCGCATGCCGTCCGGCCTCAGGCTCGGTGCGGAGGCGCTGGCAATGCACGCGGCGGCCATCGCGGAGTGCGAGCGGCTGCTCGCGACGCTTCCCGGCGGAGCACAGCAAACCGACCCTGACGAAATCAAGCTTGTTCAGGCGCTGCGGCAATTATCATCGCACGAGCGCATCGAGTTCCTGCAGCTGTTGCGCGCGATAGCGCACCATGCGCCCGCGCACGAGCTGCGGGCCGCGGCGCTGCGGTTGGCACGGGCGCGAGGCATCGAGGAAACCGCGGTGATCAGGGCGATGGATGCGCTACTGCGCCCGCACGCAGCACGCTGATGCGCAAGTGGCCGCCGCCCCCTCGGCCGCCGGCGGGGCCAAACCTTCCTCGCGTGACAGCCAGATCGTCGACCCGAACGACAACGAGGTAGCGCGCGGAGCGGTCGGCGAAATCCGCCGCCGCGTACCCAACACGATGCTCGGCTATTGGAACAATCCGCAGGAAACCTGCGACTACATTGCGCGACGGCTGTCTACACCGGCGACGTTGGCTCTATGGACGAGGACGGCTTCGTCACCATCGCCGACCGCCTCAAAGACATGATCGTCACCGGCGGTGAGGACGTGTTCTCAACCGAAGTCGAGAACGCAGTCTTCGATCACTCCGCGATTGTGCAATGCGCTGTCTTCATCACCACCGCACATTGGACGAGGCCGGATGCTCAGGGCGTAACCGACGGCGAGGCCGGTCTGTGGCTCGACCCGCTTCTGCGTACGACAACCCCGGCACGAGCAGCGGGGTTAGTTCAGACGTAAAGCTTGACGCTGCGCCACAATGTCGACTCCCATTCGCGATCCCTTCGCGAATGTCCGCTATGGGTTGAACTTGCCGTTCCGAATTCGATCGGCTACCGACTGCGTTGGGTGATTAGCGGCCTGGAGCCGGCGAATTGGCTCGTGCCAGCATTCCCCGCAAGCATGTTCTGCGCCAGGCTTTTGCTTGGCCACGACGTGCCTGACGCACGGATGGTCGGCCTTCTGTCCACGGACGTTAAGGAGACACAGGCATGGGCAAGAGTATCGATATCGCGACGCTGAAGCCGGTGGTGGGCACGCTTTATCCGCCGCCGTTCGATGAACCGTGCCGGGCACGCGAGCGCACCCGTCTCGGCGATGCCGCAGGCCTGACGCAGTATGGAGTGAACCTGCTGCGCTTGCCCCCGGGCGCGTGGTCGAGCCAGCGGCACTGGCATGCCAAGGAGGACGAGTTCGTCTACGTGCTTTCGGGTGAGGTCGTGCTGGTGACCGACGCGGGTGAGGAGCTGCTGCGCGCCGGCGACTATGCTGCATTCAAGGCCGGCGATACCGACGGGCATTGCTTACAGAACCACGGAACGATCGACGTGACGGTACTGGAAGTTGGCTCGCGCATCCCGGGTGAATACGCGACCTATTCGGATATAGACATGAAAACCGAGCCCGGCGTCGGATACGTCCACAAGGACGGCACGCCCTATCCTAAGACGACGCGGCGCGGCACCGGATAAGGAGATTTCACACCGGCATGTAGCAAATCGACACTGCCGGTGATCGCAGCCCCTAATTCGCCGTTGTTAGTCGATTTCAATGGCGGTCGCGACGCGTGGCAAGCGGCTGGTGAGCCGGAGGAGGTCGTGCGCCGCGCCTATTGGTGATCCCCGCTGAACAGGCCATTGCTGAGGTCGAAGGTCCACCATGAGGGGTAGCACTCTGAGCCATTGTGCGGCCGCTATGGGTCGAGACCGACCGAGTGACCGGTGCGGCCGGGATGGTGAGCGGCCGCCCACGAACGATCGACGGTCACAGTGATGAGAGAACATGCAATTGGTAGGAGATGACGTAAAGCAGGAGCGCCTTTCCTGGCACCTTAGGGTGGAGGAATAAGGGATGGATCTAGAGCAGCTCGTTCGACGCGCAAAGGAGGGTGACGTCGGGTCGTTCGTGGCGTTGACGCAACGCTTCCAACACTTAGCGTTCGGGTCGGCGCTAGCCCTGCTGGGCGACTTCCAGCGGGCGGAAGACACGGTTCAGGAAGCATTCTTGGCCGCGTCGTCGGGGTTGCCGAGCTTGTCTGACACCGCCGCTTTTCCCGTTTGGCTCCGGGGCATCGTCCGGCATCACGCATTTCGCACGCTTAGGAGAAGACAATTGGAGGTCGCGCCGCTCGAGGCGACTGTAGGCGTCGCGAGCGAGGATATCTTGCCAGACGAACGGCTGCACCAGCGGGAGCATACCAGGGCCGCTCGTGTGGCTATTGCGCAACTTCCGGTGACCCTGCGGGAGCCCGCAGCGCTCTTCTAGAGTAATGCCTCTAGATCTGCCCGGTCGACCACTACCGTTAGCGATCTCTTGAGCGACCGTTTGGTTGGAGCCATCGGATCGGCCAAAGCCGCGGGAATGTGTGAGGACCGGAGGGGGCCGACAATCGGTCTGTTCCGATGGGTCGGAGCGACTACGCCCCGCCGCATGTGCGGGAAGAGCCGCGTATCTGGGAGCGGCAGGAGAAGCGTCGCCCGGCGGCTGAAGCGATCGTGTGGCTGCGCGCCATGCGGAACGAGCCGAAGCCGGAGGGCAAGCGGAAGCCGAGGAGGAGTTAGCGGAGCATTGCAATGCTTCACGGACTCGCGGGGTGCGCAGTTTTTCACTTGACCCAGGTCTGTAACCCAAGTCTTGTGTCGCCACTCAATTAAGAGTATCATACGCTTGGTGAAACGACATCGAACACCACGCGAACAAAGCCGGTCATTTTGAAGGGGGTCGTCATGGATTGGAGAGGCAGCGGCGTGATGCGCAGGAATTTGTTCCGCGCCGGGGCGGCATTTGGAGCTGCGGCTGCCATCTGGGTCGTGTCGCGCGAAGCGCATGCCGACAACCAGAACCTGCAAGGGCAGAAACAGGGCCTACAGAACGGCGTGGGGCCAGACGGGGAAGGGCCTCCTGGACTCGAGCGGCGGCACGGCGTGACGTCAGACAGGGACGTGAGCTCAGACCGGGACGTGAGGTCGGACCGGGACATGAGGTCGGACCGGGACGTGAGCTCAGACCGGGACGTGAGCTCAGACCGGGTGACCTCAGACTGGGACGTGAGCTCAAACTCCGATGGACCCCCTGCACCGGCGGGGCGGCAGATGAGCGGAAACTGCTTCCTGCGGGGCACGCTGATCCTGACGTCAGCGGGACACAGGCCGGTCGAGGAGCTGCAGGAGGGGGACTTGCTCGTGTCGCGCTTCGCTGGCATCGCGCCGATTGTGCGGATTGTCCGCTGGCATGGCGACGTCGCACCGATACGCATCAAAGGCGGCACGCTGGATGGACAACGCGAGGATCTCATTCTTACCGAGCATCATGCCGTTCAGGTTGAAGATTGCCTCGTGGCGGCGGGGAATTTGGTCAACGGCAAGACCATCGTGCGCGAACCCTGCCAGCCTGGCGAATTTTTCAATATCCGGTTGGAGAGCCATGACGTCGTGATCGCTCAGAACGCTCCATGCGAAAGCCTCTACTTTGAGGCGGAAGGTGAGGAGTCGTGTCTGCCGCGCTATCGCTATCGCAGCCTTCGCGGCGAAGCGACGGGCTATCTTCGCAGCGCGCTCTCACCGGTCGTGGACTTCAGGAACCGCGCTGATCTAATCCGTGATAGGCTCGATCTGGCCGCCTGATGCGCGGTTTCACATAAAAGGCGGAACGCCGGGACACAGTACTTTTCTCCGCTTCAGCGCCGGTTGCTGAGACGGCGAGCGGAGGGGCGCTATAGTACCGCCACATTCCACCTACCTGCGTCGATCTGCTGCGTCACTTTTCGTCGCAGCGCTGAATTGTGTTGTCTCCATGCTTTTCTGATCGCCATGCGGCAGAGGAATCTCTTTCGTACGGTTCGTTCAGCGCAACCGATACCGCTTGGGTGCTACTTGTCGCCGCGCTGCCATGTCCGGTGCTTGTGGTAGGCGCTGATTAGGATCCGCGAACCGTCGCTGCCCTGGTTGCAGCTGCGACATTCCCTGTCGACGGTGGAGCAGGACATTGGCCTGATGCTGCGCAGCCAGCCCGGCAGGTGCGCTTCTCGCCGGATACCACTGCACGCGCGACGCCGTCAGCAGCATTGCAGACCGCTGTCAGAGGCCGCGCTCGCGATCCTTCATCAGATGGCAGCGCTGAAAGGCGGCAGCCGCCTTGTGTTCCTCGGCCAGCGCAAGGGCGCGCTGACGTCCGACATGACGCTCACGGTGAACGAATTATACCAGCTGCCTCGTCCGACGACCAATTTGGTTGGCGAGCGGACGTCTGGTAACCTAACTCCCTGAGAAGCACGCGGGGACGGGACTAGCGGTGAATGAAGGCAAAGTCGTCGCGATAACTGGCGCCAGCAGCGGAATTGGCGCAGCCACGGCACGGCGGTTGGCCGCAAGTGGCGCCAGGGTTGTGCTTGGCGCGCGAGGAATCCAACGCTTGGCTTCGCTCGCAAACGAGATTGCCGGTGCTGGTGGACAGGTCATTTACGCCTCCACGGACGTCCGGCGACGTGAGGACCTGGTCGCACTCGTCGGATTGGCGAAGGAGCGGTTTGGCCGTCTCGACGTGCTGATCAGCAACGCCGGTGTCAGCCCTATCTCGCCTCTCGACGATCTTAGGGTGGACGAGTGGGACGCGATAATCGATACCAACATAAGAGGTTTGTTGTATGGAATCGCAGCCGCGTTGCCGCTTTTTCGAACGCAGCAGACCGGCCACTTCGTCAACGTCGCCTCCACTGCAGCTCATCGCATCGTGCCCAACATGGCCGTATATGCTGCAGCAAAATCAGCGGTTCGCGTAATCTCGGAAGGCTTGCGCCAGGAGGCCGGAGACAGGCTGCGAGTTACAGTGATCTCTCCAGGTTTTATCAAGACGGATTTGGCAAGTTCGATCAACGATCGAGCCCTGAGGGAGCAGATAGAACAAGGCATGCAGAAGATAGCGATTTCACCCGATGCCATCGCCCAGACGATCGCATTCGCCATCAGTCAGCCCGCTGAGGTCGATGTCGGAGAGGTCATCGTCCGACCAACCGCGCAAAGCTAATCGGTTCGATCATTTAGCGGCGCTTTGGCCCGGAAGCGGCTGGGTTTGAGCGATTGGCCAATGCCGCAGTCGGGTCGAAACCAGACCACCAGCTTTGGGTCGAAAGCGTCCGCTGGCGCGGACGGCCTGGGTAGGTGGATAGCCGAGGTAGAGAGCTGCTCCCGCTCGAATCTGCTCCGCGCCCGCTTCGGTCAGTCAAGCGCCGTCTCTACGTCCTCGGCAGGATACTCTTGAGGACGATACTACGACTGTGTCCTCGTTTCTCGAATGGCATCGTCGGTTTCGCCTCGGTCATGTCCACCACGGACGCTGCGAGGAGCCTTGGCCGGCTTCGTCTTGCTGGGATGGCGCTCAGCTTGTGATGCTCGCCGGGCAGCTCGACATCAACGCATCTGCGAGAACAGTGCCGAATGGCAGGGTGGCGACAAGCGGCGAACAGAGGACACGTTTCATGCACCCCCTACCCTTCGGTTGGTTCATGCGATGGCGGATCGCCGTTCGAGCTCGCGTCGGTGGCAACTCCGGATCTGGTGCCTTCCCCTGTTGCCGGAGCGCTCGGGCTGAGGCTTCTGTCTCGCCGATGTTTGACCGAGGCGCCGCGCTGCGGAACAGCCGCCGTTAATTTGGTCAGCTCCCACCTGCGCGAGTGCAGACACATCACGTGGCGAGAGGACACGCGCACTGCATGTCGTGCTGCAAGCCAAGGAGGGCTTCGGCAATTAGTGAGCAAGTTTTCCGCGGATTAGTCACTCAGGGCGCATAGGCCGAGCTGAACCGCCGGAGACACCATTACCGGTACGCAAACGGATCGAAATTTGCCCTGCATCCAGAACGCTCGCGCCTGGCGCGGCCCGAATGCACAAGATTTGCCTGCATGGCGCGGATATCTGCGGTCCGATATGGTCCAAAAACACAAATGGGCTGTGAAACATCATTGCCAAACAGCGGACGGAAGTCTCAGGACCTTGCATGATCTGCCCGATGCAGAGGCTGTCGCCGCTACTGCGGAATACGACAATTTGCTTGCCCGTCTGGCTGAATCCATGTCATCCGGATCGATAGGCTCGCGGCCAACTTAACCCAATCGTATGATCGATGAGCGCGTTGCCCGCAAACCAGGCTGACTTATTTGCTCGAATTTCTCGCGACAGTCTCAGGGGATGATCGCAGAACAGGTAGCAGGAGGTCGAGACATGAACAGGCTCTTGGCTGGGACTGTGTGGTTCCTGAACGGCCTGCTTGGAATAATCCTTGTCGTTGCGGGAGCAGTAGGTGGCTCTGCATTTATTCACGTTGCCGGGTTTTTTCTGGGAGGAATACTGGGCTTGATCGTGGCAGCGATCATATGCGGCTTTCTGGCACTCATCATTGAAATACGAAGTGAGCTCGTACGGATTCGCGAGGCGCTCGAACAAAGTAATCCACGCCCCGGTTAGATGCCGATGCGATAGCACGGTCACGATGACTCTGGGATTCAACGACTTCACGCTGCTCGGGGACCTGGCCTCGCTCACGCGAGTTGCGAGTTGGATGGGCCGCCACGTGCGCCGCCGACATCCATTCGGCTCCCCTCATGCCTGTTACACAGCATACTCAGGGTCGGCCAACGCCTCGGCACGGCATGTCACGACCTTAATCACGAAGGTATTCTAACTTCGTGGCATTTCAAAAATCGCACACGACCGGAACGAATATCACAGGGCCGCAGGGATGCTGCTTGTCAACGCATCCGTCGCCGCGCAGGAAAATCGAGATACCGGGAGAGCTGGAGCGATCGCTCCCAGTCGGCCACGATCACCTGGAACCGCAGACAGCCGACGATCCGGGCTTATGTCCATAGAGGCATGTCCGGCAACAACGCCGGCTGCAAGTCACGTCGAGAGGTTTGGGATCGACAGGCGGCTATGCCGTAGCCAGGTGGTCGGCCGCGTCTCGCCGCAGACCGTGCTGGCGCACGCCGTCAACTGACCGGCACGCGCGGCGGAATTGCCTCGACGCGGCACGACCATGAGCAATTTGACCCATGCGCAGCGAATGCTCGTGCCCAGGAACAGGCCGCGCGGTTCCTCGCGAAGACCGCGACGCCCTCTCGAACCTACGCCGCCCGGAACCCAGCGGGGCGGCCATGTTCACCGCCGGGAGGCACGCTCGCCCGGCGCCGCTAGAAGAACACCCCGTAGACCACGTCCACGATCTGACCGGTGCGGGCGTCGACCATGAGGAGGTCGGGACCATACCGCACCCAGGTGAAGCCGGGCGGTGGTGGCTGCAGGCCGATGCCCGCCCAACCCGAAAAGATGAAAGCCGGTGCCAGAAACAGCGCGGGCATTCGCGCACCGACAGCCCAGCGGCGAGGGCCCCAGCCGGGCGGATAGCGGAATGCCGGACCACGGACCCGGGGGTGATATCTGCCGCGATGCCAGAACTGGTTGCCGCGTGGTGGCCGCGCCTGGGCGACCGGACGTGGTGGACGACGCGTGGGCGACGGTCGCGCCACCGAAGGCCGCCCGACCGGCCTTTGCTGTGTTGTCTGGGGCCGACCCGGCCGGCCGGCAGCCTGTGGCCTGCCGGGACC
>Ga0123355_10006677_pt1 | contig 17156 bp, 10 predicted proteins | sample TergutEmb28metaG_3_FD_89872 | JGI IMG/M metagenome (GOLD analysis project Ga0123355, IMG submission 89872) | Embiratermes neotenicus P1 segment gut microbial communities from Petit-Saut dam, French Guiana - Emb289 P1 | ecosystem: Host-associated > Arthropoda: Insects > Digestive system > Gut ...
GATGGCTTTTGCGTATTCGGCTTTACACAAAATTAAACCACCACGTGGTCCGCGTAAGGTCTTGTGTGTGGTACTGGTCACAAAATCTGCATATGGAACAGGGTTGGGGTATAACCCCGCCGCAACCAGTCCTGCAAAATGCGCCATGTCAACCATCAACAATGCCTTGTGTTTTTTTGAAATTTTTTCAACCCGTTCAAAATCGATAATAAGGGAATATGCACTACCGCCAACGACGATCAGTTTTGGTTTATGTTCCTTTGCCAGCTTTTCGATTTGTTTGTAATCTATCACGCCGTCTTTATCCATGCCATAATGCACGAAGTTATAAAGCTGTCCCGAAAATGATACCCTCGCACCATGCGTCAAATGCCCACCCGAATCCAAATGCATCGCCAAGATGGTGTCGCCGGGTTTCAACATCGCAAAGTAAACCCCCATGTTCGCCGTCGACCCACAATGCGGTTGGACGTTGGCATGTTCCGCGCCGAACAGTCCACACGCCAATTTGCGTGCATAGTTTTCAATTTCGTCGACAACCTCACATCCACCGTAATACCGCGCCCCCGGATAACCTTCGGCGTATTTGTTGGTTAGCGCCGACCCCTGTGCCCGCATCACCGACGGACTTGCAATATTTTCGCTGGCAATTAAATTTATTTTTCCGCTTTGTCGTTTTTCTTCTTTTTTTATTAAACGGTCGATTACTGTGTTCATTTGTAAATGCTCCTTGAAAAGAAGTTAGCATATTGCTTGTGGTCAATGCAACAAAAAAAGTCCATGCGGGACTTTCTTTGCATTCACCCTGTATATTCGGGAAACAATCTTTTGTGAAAAATTCATATAGGGAGAATGCAAACAAATTACACCTTACAACTGTAAGGTGTCAAACGTTTTTTATTTGTTCATAATTAAATTACAATGGATTCTGCAATATTTCGGGAGCGCCTCAAAAAATTACGCGAAGACAAGAATATCTCTGCGGAGTCTTTATCATTGGAAATGGAGTTTGATAAAAATTGTATATGGCTTTGGGAAAATGGAAAACGCAAACCAAATGTCGCATCAATATATAAAATTGCGAAATACTTTAATGTTACTTCTGACTATTTGTTGGGTTTAAGTGACAAAAAATAAAAATACATCACACCAACCTCTCCATCCTCGCTACACAATTCAATAACCTGTCATAAATCTGCAATCCCAGTTCCGCGTCATCGGGGGATAATTTCAATAATGTTTCCAAAAGGTGACGTTGCAATTTCAATTCCATGCGCATGCGACGACGACGCAAGAATATAGATGTCACCGACTTTGTCTGGATTTCCATGACGTCGGCTTCTTCTAATATATGTTTTTTGTACTGTTCCGCCATTTCGCGGGCAGCGTCGGAGTTGTAGAAATTTTCATCCATGATAATGTATATGTTTGTTGACAAAAATACAGAAGTAAGGAATAATAAAATATTATGGAAAACAAATTCACAAACATTTTGGAAAAAAACGAAAAGATAATTGGAATATACCGACCAAGTACGGGACGATTTTGGGGTGCGGGATTGGTCAGTGCAATATTTAAATGTCTTGTTGCCACCGCGTTCTTTTTCTTTTTCTATAATGTGGCATCAAATGTATTCGGACCGATGGGGGACGATTTCGCTAATCCATTTGCAAATATAGAGGAGCAAGTACCACTGTTGATTGGATTTTTTGCAATACTGTTGGTCGCCCACATTATTTATATGTTATTGCTTTATAAAAAACGCTATTACGCATACACAAACAAGCGTGTCATTATCCGCGCAGGGGTTATAGGGGTCGATTACAAAAGTTTGGAATACAAGAACATGACGGCGACAATTGTTAATGTGGATATATTGGATAAAATATTTATGACGGGTACCGGAAGAATCGAATTCGGAAGTGCCGCCACACCTATAGGTGTACGTGTCGGAATGATATCCAGTAATCCATATCAATTCAAATGGATTAAAGACCCATACAACGTGATGCGCGACGTAAAAGAGCAAGCCGACAAAAGCGGAACATAAATAAAAAACATTGACATATACTTCCGCATGCGGTAGGATATAATATATGATGAGTTATAAAACAATAAAAGAGTTTTCTAAAGAATGGGGAATAAGTGAGCGTCGTATAAGACAGTTGATAGAGACGGGTCGTGTTGAAAGTGCAGTAAAAGTTGGCAAAAGTTGGTTAATTCCAAACGACACAAAAAAACCAAGGGATACAAGGGTGTCAATTGCTAAAGACGAATTCAAAATAGAATTAAAGCAATCTTTGGCGTCAATAGACAATAAACTAAAAATCTTGAATGAGAAAAGACCTTTGTCACAGGTTGCGATTAAAAGTTTGCGTGAAAGTGAACTTGTTGACTGGACGTACAATAGCAATGGTATTGAAGGAAACACAATGACTATAAAAGAAACAAAGGTTGTGTTGGAGGGAATTACGATAGGGGGAAAGAGTGTCAGAGAGCATTTGGAGGTTATAAATCATAAAGAAGCGATTTTGTATTTAGAAGAATTGGTTGCCGGCGGGAACAATTTAACCGAAAAAGATATTAAGGATATTCATCAATTAGTATTAAAAGAAATAGACAATGAAAAAGCGGGAAAGTACCGAACGGAAAATGTAATAATATCCGGTGCAACACATATGCCACCCAACCATTTGATTGCACGAGACCAAATGGAACAATTACCGAAAAGGATGGAACAATGGACAAGGAAATATCATCCTCTGATTGTCGCGGCGTTGGTACATGGGGAGTTTGTTAAAATACATCCATTCGCAGACGGTAACGGAAGAACGTCCAGACTGTTGATGAACTTTATTGCCATGAAAAACGGCTTTCCGCCGTTGGTTATAAAAAAAGAACAAAGATTCGAATATTACGACGCATTGGACACCGCCCATACAACGGGGGATTACACAATGTTCGCCAACATGATATTGGAAATCGCTGAAAGGGCATTGGATTTTTACCTGTCTGTAATTGATTGAAATAAATTTGACTTTTTAACTTTTTTACATTTATGATGGATAATCAGAAAAAGGAGAAAATAATGAACAAACTGGTTAATACAAAAGAATTATTCGCGTGGGCGGAAAAAAACAACAAGGCGATTTGTGCCTTCAACGTCAACAACATGGAATTGATTCAGGCAGTAACCGAGGCCGCCAACGAAATGCAATTGCCGATAATTTTGCAGGTGTCAAAAGGGGCGCGAAGTTACGCAAACATGACGTATCTTAAAAAATTGGTGGAAGCCGCACTTGAAATGACAACAATCCCAATCGCATTGCATCTTGACCACGGGGACAGTTTTGAACTTTGCAAACAATGTATCGACGACGGATTCACAAGCGTGATGATTGACGGAAGTCACCACAGTTTCGAAGAAAACGTGGCATTAACCAAACAGGTTGTTGATTATGCACGTTCAAAAGGGGATATATCCGTTGAAGCCGAATTGGGGCAGCTCGCAGGTATCGAGGAGCACGTACAAAACGAAGTAAGTCACTTCACCGACCCCGCAGTAGTTAAAGAATTTATAGAAAGAACCGGCGCGGACAGCCTTGCGATTTCTATTGGTACCAGTCACGGTGCGTTCAAATACAAAAAGGGCAGTGACCCAAAATTACGATTTGACATATTACAACAAATCCAAAAGGAAATTCCAAATACCCCGTTGGTATTACACGGTGCGTCATCCGTCACGCCCGAAGATTTGGATACCATCAACAAATTCGGTGGTAACATCGCCGACGCCATGGGTATGCCGGAAGAGCAACTTGCCGAATCAATAAAATTCGGTGTTCGCAAAATCAATATAGACAGCGATTTGCGTCTTGCACTAACCGCAAAAATCCGTGAACATTTCGCAACCAAACCACAGGACTTCGACCCACGTCAATACCTTGGACCTGCGCGCGAACACGTCAAAAAAGTAGTAAGAAGAAAACTAGAATTCTTCACAAAGTGAAATAATTTCAGGGGCCTCGTGTGTTTGGACATGGGGCTTTTCTTGTGTGCTGTTTATCATATTAAAACCAAGCATCATCGTGGAAACACCGACAACAAAAAGGAATGACATCGCTAAAGTTGCAAACATGCTCCGCTTGCGTTTTTTTGGTCTTTCCAAGTACATTACATCACCACGACCGTTGCGGGAATGTGGAATGGATTTTGATATTTCGTTCATAATTTAGTTTGACACTACATTAAAAAAAATATACTCTTAATACAAGGAGAAAAAAATATGAAACAAAATTGTAGAAAATATTTTGCAGAGATGCTTGGTACATTCGTATTGGTATTCGTGGCGGTGGGTGTTGCGGTGTTTACATACACAATGTCAGCCATGGAATATGGATATGGCGAAGTCAACCTTGTCGCAACTGCATTGGCGTTTGGTCTTGTGATTGTCGCGATGGCATACGCAATTGGACCTATCAGTGGATGCCACATTAATCCAGCGGTGTCGTTGGGTGCGTTGGTTATAGGGAAGTTGAAATTAAAGGATTTCGCCCCTTATGTGATTGCCCAAACTATCGGCGCAATCGCGGGTGCGGCATTAATATTCGCAATTGTAAAAATGACAGGTGCAACCGATTACATCATGGGTGCAAACGCGTATGAGGGATTGGGTACAACGTTGGCGGCGTCGATTGGAATTGGGTTGATTGTCGAAATCGTGTTGACATTCGTGTTCGTGTTTACAATCTTGTGCGTAATATCAAAGTCCGATAACGCACGCATCGCGGGAATTGTCATTGGTCTTACATTGGTTCTTGTGCATTTGTTGGGAATATCATTAACAGGTACAAGCGTCAATCCAGCACGAAGCATCGGTCCGGCATTGTTCGGCGGAACTGCCGCTCTGCAACAACTATGGTTGTTCATCGTTGCACCGTTGGTGGGGGCTGCGCTGGCGGCACTCGCATTCATCGGATTGTACGGCAGAAACAAAGAAAGCGAATAAATCAAGTAACAAAAAGTCCCGCAAGGGATTTTTTGTTGGATACATTGCACATAATTGATTATGCAATCTGTTTGGGAAAAATATCTTCAACCTGTGAATACCATACCGCAGGGTGACGACAAAATAATCGAACTTGACCATGTTGTTGTGGGTGGGGGCATTGCGGGAATTATGTGTGCGTACATGTTGTCGCAACAGGGTAAAAATGTGACTTTGATTGAAGCCACGCACCTACTCGGTGGGGTGACGTCCAACACAACAGCACATGTAACCAGCTTACAGGGCAAATATCGCGACATTCCCACAAACAGAAAACGCAGGGAATATTTCGAATCCCAGCAAGACGCCATAGAAGGTATCGTGGGTTTAATCGAACAACATAAAATTGATTGTGACTTTCGCCGTGTTGATGGGATTATATTTGGACGCGGCAAAGAAATCAAAAAAGAATTCAAAGTAATGAAAAAATTTTGCCCCGATGTTGTATTTGAGCAAAACCGACAATTACCATTCGGGGAATACGATTGCATCGCATTAAAAAATCAGGCACACTTTAACCCAATCAAATTTTGTTACGGGATAATCGACGCCGGAAAATTCGACATAATTGAAAACTGTCGCATTAAAAAAGTAAAACTATTGCGAAAGCGTTTGGTCGCGGAAAATAGGATTATCAAATACAAAAAACTGGTGTTAGCAACCGGTTTCCCAATCGTAAACATTCGCGGGATATATGCGTTCAAGATGTACAAATCTTCGTCATATGCGATAAGTCGGGCGGGTGTGGCGCCAATGGACGCGATTTACAGTTCTATAGAAGGGGACGGTCTTACGTACCGGGACAGCGAAGACGGATTGATTGTCGGTGGACTTGACCATCGGACAGGTCGACATAAATGTGATGAATACTTTAAAAAACTAGGGAAATCGGATTTTAGATGGGCGGCAAATGATTGCATGACCTTTGATGGTGTACCATATGCGGGGCGTCTGTTGCGACTTTTTGCGCGAAACACATTTGTAATAACCGGATTTGCAAAAAATGGAATGACAAACAGCTTCGCCGCCGCCAAGGTGGTAACCGACACAATGAATAAAAACAAAAACTGGTACAAAAGATTGATGAAACCCACGCGGGTTCTTAATGTTCGGGTATGGGGTGCATTCCTTTGGAATTTTTTACAAAATGGAAAAAGTCTATTATTTGGATTGTTCAGCGGTAAAAAACGTCGCTGCCCCCACATGGGATGCCGCATTAAGTTCAACCCAAACACCCAAACATTTGATTGCCCGTGTCACGGGTCGAGATTGACCACAACAGGGGATATAATCGTCAGTCCAACCGTACGCGCGAATGAGAAATTGTCACAAAAAAATCACCGTTAAAGGTGATAATCTTTATTGTCACGATTGGTGTCGTAACTATGAATGGTAGCGGGGGCAGGATTTGATAACCTCGTTCGCGAAGCGGATATATGAAATATTTTACCTTAATGTTCCAAATCCGGATATTTTAAATAAAGGTATTAGGAATAAAAAAAAGTTCCGACCGAAATCGAAACTTTGCCTGGTAGCGGGGGCAGGATTTGAACCTACGACCTTCGGGTTATGAGCCCGACGAGCTTCCGAGCTGCTCCACCCCGCGACGTCATGCTTACAAATATATATGACCAAAGATTAAAAGTCAACATGTTTTTTACATCGAAGTGTATCCCACGGTGACAACCTTTGCCCCGTGGAATAATGGCATTTGTATTGACTATGGTGATAAAAAATGATATGATGTGACAAACTATTTTTAAGGGGATACAAATGAAAATCAAAAACAATAGGTTGCTTTCGTTGTTTATCGTATTTGTATTTGCAATTACCGCGGGGGCGGGTGCTTTCTTCTTTCTTGACGGACGTGTTCGTGGAGACGCCGCCGGGCCATCGGAAAATATTCCTAATCCGACAATAAATCTGTCAACAAATGGGACTGTCACCGCTTTTATTGACCGTTCAGGTGACATGTGGATATGGGGTGATAACTCTTTGGGTATGTTGGGGAATGGAACAATGAGTGATGAAATACAGACAACCCCAATACAGGTAAACCACCCAAACAATCGCGAATGGCGACAGGTAGAGGTTTTACAACACACAGTTGTCGCATTGGACCAAGACGGAAGGTTGTGGAGTTGGGGGGATGTAGACTTTTGGTGGGGAAGTCACGATTTTTGGGATACTGTAGTTTCTTTTTTTTATGCTGTTTATATTTTCCCACAAATGGTAAATGATGGGGTAATTTGTCTAGTTGATAATACTAACCCTGGGTTATGCTGGATGATAACTTCCGAAAGTTGTGCTGATTGCGCCGCTTGGGCCATTGGTAACGCACAACTTATCAATGAGGCACGTGAATCTGGAATAGAGAGTGCGATGATAGGGGGCATAAATTGGATCACAACACCAACGCAAATCGTAGACCAATCAATCGATGGTGTTGTTTTCGCACAAATGAATTCGGCGTTTGGATATATTTCGGTTATTGATGCAGGTGGTGAGTTTTGGATGTTCGGCGGTAACACCGGTGGTGCAAACGTACCCGTTGACCTTTTCGCACCGATTGGGATTTTTGATGATTTTAATCATAATGTTTGGGGCGCTAATGACCCATTGAACCCCGCCCAAGGTGCACAGGTTCGCCATCTTACCAGTGTTCCGGTACCAATGTTTGATGTGGCCGACAGCACAGTCGTATTCCACATGCCGGGTTTGATAGTGCAAGAAAATGGCGACATATTCAGATGGGGCGAAACAATTGTTCCGGGTTATGCACCGGGGGAGAGGTATACCGTCCCGTTGTGGCCATCGGGTATAAGTGTAACCGGCGACCCTATACATGTTTTGACGAATAATGATAATGATAGGATTGTTATCAGTGGGGTCGAGATTGCCGGTGCACCTGCAGGGGCGACATGGCATGTTATACAAGGTGGGGTAAGGGTTGACACTGAAAGTATATTTATGTTCCCACATGATATAGGTATACGTGGCATATCGCACTCATCACCTCCTAGTGAGATGAGAGACCACATTGCTGTTTTTGTTGGCGAGGATGGCCAATCTCTCTTTTTCCTTGAGTATGTCAGAGCATCTGGTCTATGGGCTTCGACGACTATGAGTCCTTTTAATCTCGGGGGGGCTAACCCAGAGGCCTTTGAAAACACAAATATTGTTGCCATGTGGGGAACAGGAACAGGTACATTTTATGCAGAAACCGAATGCGGAGCTTTGGTTTCATGGAATGAGAATAGCACTGATACAAGTATGATTGGAAACGGCGAGATGACAGGATGGGTGTTTAGTTACGACCCACACATCCTTTCCTCGGGTGTTTCACAAAGCCCCCACTCCGTCGCCATCCCACATTCGTCGGTTACCACAAATTTCCGAAACTTTGGACCATCATCGACAACGGTGGTAAACGGTGGGTCATATGTATTTCTTACCCGTGTTAACGCTGGTATCAATACACATCCCGAATTTTCGTTAAACACACCAAACGGAACATTGATGGGACCGGCACAAATTTTAATAGAAGATGGAACCATCACGTACATCGTGGGTGGTATTAACGTGGGCGACACCGTGCATTTCGAAAATGGATATAACTATGTTGCAAATATGCGCGTACCAAATGGAACGTACTTTGTTTTCGGTGTATTTGATGTCACAGGGACAATTTTACAAAGTGATTTCAGTGTACGCGATTACACATTGGCGGGACCAACCGGATTGCCGACGGGGGCATCTTTTGGGTGGGATGATGCGAGTATGGCTCTTTTTGGAGAAACAAATCGTGATTTTGAAATTACATTACCATCGTCACATCGTTGGGTAAACACCACAAATATCGCAAACAATGTTGGGATAGCGGGTCATACAGTCGAATTTGTATCCAGTCACAGCAATACATATCTTTTCCGCATAACATCCCCAATCACATCAAACATCAATGCAGTGGATTGGACAGTGAGTATTGAATCAAATATGGTGAACGTACAATTACCGACACAATTTGTTGATGCGGCGAATAGTAATGCGGTTGTAGGGACGGTGATTACCTCACCTGCTAATTTTGATTCTGTCATTGGTGATCATTTCAGTTTTAGAGTGGAAATCGCAGATGCATATCGTCAGAGTTTCAGCAGTATTGGAATGACCTTAAATGGAACAGCATTGGAGGTTTTATCAAGAGACAACACCACACATATAATAGAGTTCCGCGTAGCAAGCGTTGAATCAGCGATAACCGCAGACATGTTCGAACTCACCGGTTGGGTGCGGAATACATATTTAGTACAATCACCCTCAATAATGAATACTTGGCGACAAATTAATAGTGTCAATGCATGGAGGGTTACAACCAACGCAGAAGTTATCACACACGGCGATACATTTGATTTCACAGTTGAACTATCAGAGGCATTCAGCACTTCAACACCGGTATTTACACTTACAGGTGCAGTCGCCGGTTTTGGAACGGTTCAACCGGGTGTCCGTCGTACCGTCAGTGGAGTAGTTTTCTATGATTTCGAAGTAACTAATATCACTGGTCCAATTGTGCATGCGAATTACAGTGTAACGGGTTTGAATATTCGTACCCTCAACGTTGCAACCCCAAATCCAGTGACCGGACAGGAAAGAGGTAATTTCAACGTTCACAGTGCATCGGCAGCCAATGTTAACTGGGATGGGTCATACACATTCATCATCGAATTTATCGGAGCAAACCCCGACGTGTTCAATATTGAACTTATTCCGGCTTTTGCTGCAGGGTTTGTACATGCTGACGCGACAATTTCACATACCTTTAGATCGGTTGAAAATAATTTCCTTGTAACTGTATCAAATGTAAGAAGTCAAGTTGTGGCTGGTAATTTTCTTGTTACCCGCCAATTCAATGCAATCCACATCGTTGAAGTCCCAGAAAATGATAATGCAGGGCGATTTACGGTAAGTGGACCATATAGTATCACGGGAACTAACGTATTTGGGGCATTGATTCCTAATGATATCGCAATCGGAAAACCAATGGTTGGTGAAGGTGCAGATTTTGGTTTTAGGGTGACATTGATGGAAAGTCATTCGAATATTTGGCATACATTCAATGTGTTTTTAGAGAATGATTTATTGACTCCAACAAATATGTTCTTCTACTTTAACATGGGGGATGGTAATTTCGTTCGCTGGGCAGGTTCACAAGCAGCACTGTGGGGGACTATGCTACAAGAAGAAACGTTAGGTGGCACCGACACAATTTGGACATTGCAACCAGGGAGCGGCGCCGTTGCCTTCCGTGTCATGTTTCAATATGTGGTACACAATGTAACAGGGGATGTACTGTACACCGATTACTTCATAGACTTTCAAGTACCGGACCGCTGGTTTGTTAATGCACCAAATGTGTCCGGAATATTCACGGGAAGCGTCAGTCGCTCATATGTATTACACCAAGGTGAAACAGCGACAAACGTGGCTTTCACAGTCAGATTGGCAGACATGTACTCACGTTCGGCGTTGGTTATTACACACCCAAACATTAATAATGGATTGCCGTTAACCTTGGATTTCCAACAGGGTGCTTTACGTTCCTTTATCGTTCCTATTTCACATATTACAGGGCATGTTTTCACCGCTGGGTTCAATATCAGTGGCTACGAAATAAACAGATGGGCTACCGCTTCGCCAAGTAATATGCCAGGTGTACGCGTATCGGCTCCAAGCGTTCCAATGGTTGAACATTATGTGCATCAACAAAACGTGTTACCAACGTACTTTACATTTGTGGTAACGGTGCAGGCGAGTCATTTCGGCAGGCCAATCGTGTGGTATTCCAATCAAAATGCCACAATCACATGGATGAGTGAAGAACTAGTAACAGGCGGAGCAGTAGAGCATACCTTCCGTGTCACAAACGTGAACGAGCACATGAACGCAGCAAGATTTACAATTGACGGTGTCCTGCCGCGTACATTCGATGTTATTAGACCAATGGAGGGTATTGGGTTTACCGTAGGGGGACCTGCACAATCACGCGTTGAACATGGTGGTGCGTACCAATTCACGATAAATCTAATGCAAGGTTTTGATGGTGCAAATCCATCAGTTGAAGTTTGGCGTGATGGCGAATTCACGAACCGTGGTGTCGTGGTTAACAGAGAAGGAAGCCACGTAACGGTAACAATAAATAACGTAACGCAAAATCTTTATACCGGACAAATCCGTATAAACGTGGTACCACGTATATTTACCGTGGCAACACCGAACGCTGGGGAAGGTTTTGATGTTTTTGGTCCAAGCGTGACAAATATAACCGCCACACATAACAACACACATACATTCACATTCAGCATAAATGTGCACGAAGGATTCCCAAGTCGTCCAATGATTATGTTGGATTCGACAAAAGGCACAATAACAAATATTGTATTTAACAACATTACAGGTAGATACGTATTTACAGTGTTGCCACGTGATAATATAACAGCAGCAGATTTCACAGTAGAGACAGTGCAACTTGTAAGACATAGGGTTCAAACCGGAACAAATCCAACCGGAACCGCTTTCTCTTGGTTGTGGGCATTGAATGTTGATGTATTACATGGTGGATCGGCAGTATTCAGGATTCAATTACACGAAGGAGTCAGTGTTCCTCCGCGTATTTGGGTGGCAAACAATAATGCCACAATATCAGCACCTGTTTCGATTGGTGGCGGTATGTTTGAATACACAATTTCAAACGTAATCGGCGAGATATCGCAGGGTGACTGGCGTTATGATCCTGTATCTGTCAGGTCATACACCGTTTCTGTTCCAACAAATCAATTTGGTCGCGTAGTATTTAATGCACCAGGACTTCGTACGGTAAATGAAAACGGTTCCTTTGTATTCACGGCCACTGTAAACGACGCATATTCGCATAGTGGTGTGACAATTACGTTGGCAAATGGTGTACTTGCCACTATGACGTATGAGCGTGATGGAAACGTATTTACATTCACGGTCAGCGACATATTTAGTAACGTAAGCTTCGAAGTAGGTGGATTTGTGCGTAACACATACAACGTGGAAGGTCCAGTAGGTCCAGGTCAATTTATTACAACCGGGGAAACCGCTTCGCCGGTCACACATGGCGGAAGTTTCAGTTTCACAATTGAAATAGACGAAAGCGTTCGTGGTTCGTCTGTATCCATCAGTTGGGGAACTGTTGCAAGAGGGACCATTGTTGCACCAGTAGACAGAACGGCAACGGTGCAAACATGGACGATTAACAATATAACGGGGTCGTTTACACGCGAAGATTTCGCAATCAGTGGATTTGTTGTCAATATGTGGAATGTTGTTGCACCGAATGTAACCGGTCCGTTCAGTATTACGTATGTATCAAGTGGCACTGTAAGACATGGGGAGAATTTCGACTTTGTAATTACATCAAGTGATTCAAATATTTCTCCGTTAGTGGAACTTTTGGCGGACTCTGCACGCGAAGTGATTTTTGTAAGCGAATTAGGAAGCAGCGAATACCTATTCCGCGTACTTGGGGTACGTGGTAGCGTGACAACGGCACACTTTGATGTTCGTCAACTGACTGCGACAGAAAGAAGGGCGGCGGCACCAATGCAGAGAGACGGACAATTCCAGGTTTCATTGTCTGCTAACTTTGTAACTCTTGGCGGTAGTTATACATTTGATATTATTCTTCACCCAAGTGTAACGCAGGCTGACATAACTGTTATTTTAGATGGTCCGGCAGATCTTGTTTTTGTGGGTCGAAATAATGGAGTTGTAACATTCCGTGTCGAAGACGTACAAGGCGATATCTTGCAAAGAATGTTTGAAGTAACCCCAGGCATGTTGCCGGTCAACAGATACACCGTAAATTTTGACACAGGACCGGGAGGCAGTGTTGTGCCAGAAATCCGTGACATTTTGCACGGACGAAACATTTCTGCACCAACAATACGTCCAACACGTGATGGGTTTACCTTTTCGGGGTACTGGTATCTTGACCCAGCGGGTACACAGCGATTCCATTTTGATAGAGTAATCGACAGAAACATAACATTATTCGCGGGATGGACCCCAGAAGCATACCGTGTTGTCATGGTCGCCAACGTAGGTGGCATGACAAGGTCGTTTACAGCGACGCATGGTTCACTAATTGATGTAGATTTAATATTTGCGAATCTTTCAAGGCCAAATTATGTGTCAGGTGGGTGGATAAACGCATCAAATGGTAAGCAATGGAATTTTGCAACCGACACCGTAACCGGTATTCTTGAATTACAAAAACGCTGGATTGTATGTACCGAAGATTTGGAAAAAGAAATCGCTTTGGCAATTATTCAGCGTAACTTTGCAAATCAAGACAACAATCGTGAATTTTTTGTGATTGACACGATAACAGATTTGACTGGTGTGATAAACCTTGCAAACCAAATGGTGTCTGATGCCCAAGATGGGTTAAACATTACATTCGACAACGTATTCATGCAAATCAGAGACTTAAGGATTGCGGTTGCTGGATTGACGCTTTCAGATTGGCAACTATTAAGGCAAATTGCCAGGGCAGAGGCCTTAAATAGATACGTGTACACAGTGGACAGTTTTGACATAGTGTATGAAGCATTGGTAGATGCACGTTGGTATGTAATAGCTGGGGAATACACGTTGGAAGAACTTCGCAGTTTGCGAAATGCGTTGCGTAGTGCGATTGACAATTTGGTTGTTAATGAATTCTGTATGAGCATCATGATCCATATGGTGGATATATTGCGTGGGAATAGTGACTATTATGACTTGTCACAGATTGATGTCTATTATGTTTTGAATAAATTTCTTGATTTCATGAGGGGTACACCGACCCAAACAGGCTATGATACACTTATTCAGCAATACGCACCGCTGTTCCGTATAAATCTTGCATACTTCGCGGCACAACTTACATTGAACCTTGGACCACATCAGGCGTTCTTGAATGGAACAGGCAGGAACTACACACCTGCATCATGGAACAGATATATTGCCGCCATAAACGCAATGGAAGAATTCTTAAGCGCAAATGCCCGTATTTCCGATTTCATAATAATGGATAGCAGAGTTATTGATGCCAAGCTGGAAGAGGCGCAAAGATTGCTTCGTAATCTGGTCAGTGCACGAAGTGCACTTCAGGTTGCACCAGTACAAGAAGATGGCGATTGGTTGGATCAACTTGCCAACAATGCGTTCCTTGTTGCTGTGGCAGTATTTGGCATCATTTTGTTTTTGGGAATATTGATGATGTTGATTGCTGGAAAGAACAGGAAAAAAGACCAATCCGCTGCATAAACATATAATGTGTTTGAAGTATTATGTGTCCATATAGTTTTAGCAGTGTTTATGGGTGTGATTTTGGCTGCATGTTCATTGATATTCATATTTGAACATGTAAAAAGTATCAGCAAATCACTGATACTTTTTTGTGTGCCCATTATTGTTCTGATGGCAACGGTGTATTTGTATGTTACCCTTTAATCGCCTCTTATCACTGTGCATGTTCCGTCGATTATTTCATCAACGGTACATAATACGGCTTCCAGTCCACTGCGTTTTTTGGCAACCCGACTTCTTTTTGTTATAACTGCTCTCTTTGTCATGGTTTATTATGTGTAAATCATTTTGAAATATACGTATAATATGATAAAAAATAGTGTGAGAAAGAAGATTTCGCTAGTGGTGCCGGTTTACAACGAACAGTTAGAATTGTCAGAGGTTCTGACAAAATATGTAATGGATTTAAAAAACATCGTAAAAAACCGACCAAGTACAAGTTACGAAGTGGTTGTGGTAAATGACGGAAGCAATGACGACAGCACAAAAATTTTGGCGGAAGCGGCACGTCTTAACCGCAATATTCGGGTGATAAACTTCGACGCACGCTATGGAAAGCAGGCAGCAATTACAGCAGGAATGGCGAAGGCAACCGGCGATTGTGTTGTCTTGGCGGACATTGATGTGTTAAATCCATTTGGGGTAATAGAATTTATTGTTAATGAATATTTAGAAGGTCACGAAATTGTGTACGCGTATCGTGAACGCAACGGTTGGGATGCATTCGCCAATGGGGTGAGCGAAGGATTTGTCAAGTTCGCCAGCGGATTGTATGGGGTGCGGGGTCGATACACCGGACGACCGCGCGTCATGTTGTATTCGCGAAATATTGTTGATGTTTTGAATACGCTACCCGAAAAAAACAAAGTGATGCGGACGATGGATGCCTGGATTGGATATAATATAAAAAATCTAATGTTTTCCAGTGAATACGATAGACGTGAAGAAAAACAAAAACTACGTGAAGCCAAACAACAATACATCGATCGTGGTGGCGATGTCGTACAAAGGAATAAGGTCCGCGAACACACCAGTTCAATGGTTTATGCGACAACGCTTTTGTCGCTAACCTTCGCGATGATGTTGTTGGGTATATTGTTTCCTATATTTTTGCAAATGGAATTTGTGCATATTTTCTTTTGGTGGTTGATAACTACAATGGTTGGATTTTTGTCGGTCGCCCTTTTGGCACGTGCTGCAATCATCAAGCGGGTAGGTCTCATCCACAAAAAGGATGTTGTGGAGATATACAATATCAAAAACACCATAAATTAATTGCAAAATTCTACCCATCATGGTAGAATTTTCTTAAGTATAAAAAAAGGAGAAAACAAACACATGGCTACAAAAATTGGAATCAACGGATTCGGACGTATTGGAAGATTGCTTCTTCGTGATGCGGCAAACAGAAAGGATATAGAAGTTCGGGCAATCAACGACCCATTCATCGATGTGGTGTACGCACAATATATGTTGCAATACGATTCAATTCACGGGAAATTCAACGGTGAAATTAAGGTAGATGAAAAGGAAAATGCACTTATTGTTAACGGCAAAAAAATTCTTTTCTTTGCGGAAAAGGACCCGGCAACAATCCCATGGGCAAAAGCAGGCGTGGACATCGTCGCGGAGGCAACCGGTGTGTTCTGCACAACTGAAAGCGCATCTGCACACCTTAAAGGTGGCGCAAAAAAAGTTGTTATCACCGCACCGTCAAAAGACAAGGAAACCCCAACATACGTCATGGGTGTTAATCACAAAAATTATAAATCCAGCGAAATCGTGGTAAGTAACGCAAGCTGCACAACAAATTGCCTTGCCCCAATCGCAAAAGTAATCAACGACAAATTCGGCATGACAGAGGGCATCATGACAACGGTACACGCGGTTACAGCAACACAAAAAACCGTTGACGGTCCATCTAAAAAGGACTGGCGCGGTGGTCGTGCCGCGGGGAACAACATCATCCCGTCCAGTACAGGCGCGGCGAAAGCAGTCGGATTGGTTATTCCGGAACTTAACGGTAAATTGACCGGTATGGCGTTCCGTGTTCCAACATTGAACGTATCCGTTGTTGACCTTACATGCAAAATCGAAAAACCAGCAAGTTGGGAAGAAATTTGCGCCGAAGTAAAACGCGCATCAGAAAACGAGTTGAAAGGGATTCTGGGATACACCGAAGACGCAGTTGTTTCAACCGACTTTATCGGTGAACCACGTACAAGTGTATTTGACGCAAAAGCAGGTATCATGTTAAACCCAAATTTCGTCAAAATTATTGCATGGTACGATAACGAATGGGGATATAGTGTTAAGACTAACGACATGATGGTACATATGAACAACACCAAGTAAGGGGTTTAGTTACGCTATTGCAAGAGGGTTCGGGTTTCCGCGACCCTCTTTTTGTTGCCCGTGGGGTGTCATTTCGAGCGAGCGAAGCGAGTCGAGAAATCTCTAGGTCAGCACGAACAATATATAGGTGTTGTTATCAATCTTACTGCTGACTTAGGGATCTCTCCGCTACGGTCGAGATGACATTTATGCTTTGTATTAATTAATGAACGAAGTGATTAGCGAAGCGGTCTCACGAAATGAATGGTCTCAAGTCGTTTCACGACTTGACAAGTTATTTAAAATATGATACAATACCTTGGAGATAAATTATGGAAGAAAATAAAAAGAAAAAAACTACCTTTCAAAAAGTGGCGACAGTAATTGGCGCAACAGC
>Ga0123355_10006678_pt1 | contig 17155 bp, 12 predicted proteins | sample TergutEmb28metaG_3_FD_89872 | JGI IMG/M metagenome (GOLD analysis project Ga0123355, IMG submission 89872) | Embiratermes neotenicus P1 segment gut microbial communities from Petit-Saut dam, French Guiana - Emb289 P1 | ecosystem: Host-associated > Arthropoda: Insects > Digestive system > Gut ...
ATCCATCACCCCCCCATTTTTCAAAAAAAGGGGTCCCCCGCCCCCCCCCCCCCCCCCCCCAAAAAAAACTCAAAATTCATATTGGCTCAATTTACTTCAAGAGGTGGACACCAAGCTACAATGGAATCTAATTAAACTCTAGGCATCAAATGATGCATCTGCTGCATCACATGGGGTGAGGTTCACATTTCCTTATGATGCAGCATGTGCATCAGCCCATTATGGCCACTTTTTGTAAAGCCCTGTTTTGGTGTCTTCCCGCCAACATTAATAAGGTAATTATGGTTCTGTCCAAAACATTACATCCCATAATTTAAATACCAACTTCCTGCAGAATCCACCCAGAATTTAATTCCAACATCGATGATTTAATAACCACTGATTGTAGTACACACCAATAAGCATAATAGATTTATATCCTTAATTTATTTACATATTCATAAGTTTCAAGCATGTTCTGGTCCTACAACCATCCCTAGGGATATCACTTTGTGATCACAATCAGTGGAAGAGGACTAAAGGTTTCAACATCAATACAAGGTACAATCATAACACACACCACACGAATAAATGGTAATATGAAAAGTACTGCAAATGTTTTGTACACAGCTATAACCATTACATTCTTAATAGGAACTGATTAAAATTTCATAAAAAGTAACTAAATGTGGTCATTTGGTATACTCTTCATGTACATTTTTAGAGGTTACTTACTCATTGTTAGTTGTCATTTTAACATGTAATATTTTAATAAGGAAAATATTAATGATGGTGAATTCAGCATGCTAATTTCTCTTTAATTAATAAATGCCCTACTTTTCTAGTTTACAATTAACTGTGGTTCATCATTTCTATGCCCTTAAAGTCTGGTGGGCTGTATGTGTTTTGGTAATAAACGGTTAAAAATCCATTTTGTAAAATGCCTTTGGTGTGAATGAATTATCAAATGAGACACACCAGGGCAGCCATGAATACCAGCCCAGGTTTCCGTGATTGTGACTGAGCTTGTTTTATAAGTGATGTCACAGCCTGGGCTCCCACTGGTACCAAGTTGCCATGGATATCACTTTGCTGCTGAAAACCCCATAAAGGCACCATGCAGGGAGCCCTTTCAACTGCCAAACAACCCACAAAGGGGTCACAAACAGTGTGTCAAATTTTGAAGCAATTTTGTTCACTCTTATCAGATATACAGAAGAGATTGCTATGCTGCAGGACCCTTGAAGGTCAGGGTTTCCTTGTGGAGCCAAAATGACCCCTTCCACCTCCTAAACCCCTCCAAAACACAGATTAATGACAATACATTATTAAAATAAGTTACCACATACAACCCACTATACTTTAAGGACACAGAAACACAAGATTTATAGTTTATCACAAAACAGAAAAATACCACATAGAGTAACCATAATTTAAAAAAAACTAGTAATATACGGTGAATAAACCAACATTAATATCTTGCAAATTGCAATCCTACATATGAAAATAAAACGACAACATTAGCAATTCATACCTGCTAACAAGATATTTCAAGAGTATACCAAATAAACCACATTTAGATTATTTTTTATGAAATTTTAATCAATTCCTAATAAGAATATAATAGTTACAGCTGTACACAAAATACAAGGTGGTTCAAATATGACTGGGACTGATGCGGCTTGTTTACACACAAATCAGTCCCGGTCATATTTGAACCACCTTGTACTTGTAATTTACAAAACATTTTAAGAGTGCTTCATATTACCGCAAACTCACATGTGTTAATGTTATGACTATAACTCTAACTGATGTTCAACCTTCAGTACTATTCCACTGATTGTGATCACAAAATGATTTCCCTGATAATGGTTTCAAGCTAAAACATGTCTGGAACTCATGAATACAAATAAATTAAAGATATATATATGTTTATTAATGTGTACTATAACAATTTATTATGAAACAGATTATATAGTTCTTTTAAAGTTTATTATGCATACTTTCAAGACCTAAAAACAGCTACTTTCAGAACATGGACCATCATATTTCTCTTTCATGATGAACTTCTGTTCATTTCATGAAGGAAACAGAATAACTTTCTGCAACACGGGTTTTAAAAATTGAAAGGTTGAGCTACATCAAGACCAGCAGTTTTAATCAATGTACCACACCACCACCAAAAGAAGTTTTGAATGTAATTCATGTAGGCTTAAGTTTTTTATTATGCTGTAACTCTGTTGTCCTCTGATATGTACAAGGAAAGATGACAGTCTGGCTTCTTCATTGTGCCTTGACACATATTGTTATTTAATGTCTGTGTTAACTGCTAAGATTACAAAGTGTTGGTTGTAGATGAAGTATGATGAGTATGGAGCATTGGTGGAATGATAATGGCAGGGACAAAAATCAGAGTACTCAGAGGAAAACCTGTCCCAGCTCCTTGTTGAGAACTTTCATTCTATTATAAAACATGGAATAATTTTTTGGGGGTAACTCTTCCAACAGCGGGAAGTGAGTCTCCATATATATATATATATATATATATATATATATATATTTAAAAAAAAAACAAAACAGAATTATGGCTGCTACATAACCATACCTTCATGTAAAAGTCTATTTACACAATCAGGGATTCTACCTGTTCCATGCCAATAAACAATTTCATTAATGAACTTCATTATCCATAATCAGAAAAATTTACAAATTCATCTATACACAATATCAACGCAAGAAATAAGCACCATCTTCATAGACAAAATGCCAACCTACCTTGTCTTCAGAAAAGGATTTTATGCAGGCATAAAAATTTTCAGTTTACCACATAGTCCAATAATTGTCACAAATGACAAGGTAAATTTAAAGCAGCCTTAAACCAATATTTAAGTACATACTCCTTTTATTCCGTAGATGAATTTTTGTGTAAAGATCTATAATACTGTTTTGTAAAATGTTTTTAGTATGTTACACTAAAAATTGTGTATATCTGCATACTTATTACTTGTTTCACCTTGTGACACATTTACAGAGTCATGAAAAGAATGAATGAATTAATTAATTATTTAATGTACAAACATATGTACATATGTAGGTATGCTCATCTGTGTGTGTGTGTGTACAAATCTCACATGGACTGGCCTGGAATTAAATCCAGTTCTCTGTGGTGCAAGGCCAACAAACACTGCCTCAGCCATGGTGTGGCACTCAAAACTGACAAGAACAAAGCACTGTATGACCTTAAGCGATGATCTCAGCCATCTTCAGGGTTGAGCTTTTCTACCCTGAAGATGAAGTATGTGCCCTGTAAAATACTACCTACCAGATAATATGTCACAATCCAGGATACTAAAATAGGAGCAACAGGGAAGTGTTAGTACAACCTTCAGCTCAGCATAACTCCATAAGATCAAACAGCCCACAAAGAAAAACTATTTTTGAGGTCACAGTCCCAAAATATGGCAGGAAATGAGATCAGTGCACTAAAAAATAATTAGCTTCATTCTTCAGCTTCACCTTCAGCCCCCAGCTCAAACAGTTCTGAAGACAATAGGCCCACAGAATCATATCTCGTAATTTGCATCAATGTAACAATAATGTAGTGTCATGCCAAGAATGGTTAATATTAACAATCTTCTGCAATTGCTGTAGATAGGGATCACACAGAGTAGGTACCCTATGATTCATATTGCAGTTACAGTAGCTCATATAATCATGATATCTGCATTAATCTTCTCACATATATTATTTTATATACCAGTGTATTTATCAGTCATGAATGTCTTTGTATCAACCAAACTGGCACCATCATAGAACGGAATGGTGTGTTAAATCTGAAGCATGTTAGACTTAACCGAGTGTCACAGTCTTTCTTCTACAGATATTGTTTTCTGGAAGTCTGCTGAGCTGTCATATAGCCTGTATTATGTAATCAAATGTTGAAGGTAACATTCTACAGCACTCAAAAAATTTATGGGATGATCCTATAGCTCATTACAGAGGTGTTGAAATTCCCCTAACTGATACCGGCTTTTACACACATCACATTGGCTTTGCCTCTTCACACCACTTTAACACATTATTCTCCAGCAGAAACAGACTACACGCTGCCACAGAGGACACAAAAACAGCAATCACCCATGTGCATGTGCAAGTGTATGCATGCTCGTCAATGCCACAAAGGCGCAACATAACAGTTTTGTGCCTCAGTTCATCACTACTGGGTTACCATTACATACTAAGTGGTTCATAAATAATGGAGTGACACCACACACAGCAAACATTGCTTCAGACTTCCTGCATGACAGTTTTGGCCCAAGAGTGATTTCCCACATCCATACTGCTCACCACAGATTAGGAGAAATTTGCCACCCAACAGACTGGACACTGCACATCAACCTATGTGACTTTTTCTTTGGGCTTACCTTAAAGGAATGCCAATTCCTATCATCAGCCATAAAAGTGAGGGCCCTAAATGTTGGAATGTGTGGTGAACGTACGGAGGATATGTACCCATGAGTGATCACAAACATAGTGGTCCGTGTTTTTGAAGTTGCATGCCGGAACACTTTACATATTAAGCATGTGAGTCATAAATCATTAATCTCCATGACTCAGTCTTTGTGTTCAGAGGCAAATACGTATTACTGTATGAATATTAAAGATTTTACTTAAGTTTTTAACTTATGCATTATTTTGTGCATCACCCCATAGTCAACTGATATGCCAGTATACTTGGTCTCATTACTTCTTGGTGAGGCTGAACTAAACCTACATAGTTTGGTTGCCACTGCTGCAGCAGCCATATTTGTATATTAAAATGTGGAGGTCTTAGAAAATCTGACACTAGACTCTCCTTCAGAGGGTTCTAATTTCAATCCTCACTCAAACTGGCTCACAGACTTCAAATTTGACTTCTACCAAAAATAAAACTTTGGGAATGTAAAAAGTATAAAGTCCACCCCATAGTGCTTCAGAAATATGGACACAGCATAATCTGCTTACTAGGTGCTCCCAATTCAGAATCGTATGCCCTTGCCCACGGGGTCAGAGGCCACGAGCTCATCACACATCATATTTGGAGGAACTATACAAACAACAACATTCTGTTCTGAAATATAACTCTTATCACTCACTCTCTGTGCCATTTCAAATTTGCTTGGTCATCAAAACACTCATGCAGGCCTACATCTGTGATGTAGACTGTCAAACATAACATGAAATGCCAGTAGCAAAGCAACTACATATATTTAAAAAGTAAAATACCCACTCAGCAGCAAATGAAATAAGCAAGTAGTATCCACTGCAATGCACTTCACAATAAAAAGGCTGCTTAAACAAACATAATGATAATGAGGACAATGTGGGGAGCATATATTTATTGTATTAAGAAGCCTACAAAATGCAGCCTTCTACATCAGGATATTGTCATGAACTGAACGTGATGAAGGTCTCAGAAACAATGAAAGCCTGGTGCATTCATTCTATCTCTAACACATACAGACAGCATGAATGTTAAGTGGAAACTTCATTTAAGCTTTCTGGGAAAGTAGCAGCTTTAAATCAACTCTAAAAAAAGACTTTGTTAAAGGTGCATCACACAAGTTTTATTGGGTTTCTGGACTCTTGTCTATTGGCTAGTAGGTTATAAGAAGATATTTCAGAAACTGGATCTCTTTATGTCTTCATTAGAAAAGGTGGGGGGAGTCACATAAGTAGTTGGGTGCAGTGACTTACATGAGCTATAACAAATCCACCTAAGCATGTGCCCACCAACCCTTCCATTTAAGGACACAAAAAGAACCAGCTCATTAATATTGTAATCTGTTTTGAATACCAGACTGTGAACAAAGCCCAGGAACTTGGTAACACAAAGAGTATCGAAGTTCACCAATATTTGCCAAAAACAGATGGAAAAAAAAACTCTCATGGCCATAGGAAAAGGATCAAATTTTCTAAAACAGATCAATGATACAAAATTTAATCAAATATGTGTGTGTGTGCGCGCACGCGCGTGCAAGCTTCTGTGTGAAAGTTGTGTACTATGTTGATTACATGTGTGAATAGATGTGCAATCTGAAGTGTAGAGTATTACGTGTGAGAATGTTTTCTCATAAATCAAACCAATAACATGATAAACCAAACCATCAGGAAATGCAGACCAATGCAGTATAAGCCAGCTAAACTCCCTGCACACCTGAACCTCTATACAATCACTTTCCTCTCCTTTATTTGTGTGGTGGTAGGGGTGGGGGGAGTCCTGCACACAGAATTCTACTTCAAACAACATATCCAAACCTCACTTACCTATTGCTGGCACTGTTCTGCAAATGGCTGGGCTGAGGTGCACCCCTCTTGGCAGCTGTCTGCTTTGTAACAGGAAACCCAGTGGCTTTTGGTGTATTCTGCAACAGCAGACAGACAACAGATGGTGTCAACACTGACTTGTAACCACCAAGCCAGGAACAACAGGCATGAGACTTACATTTTCAAGTTGAAACAGCTGCCTTTGGGTAACACATAAATTAATAACTTCAGTTGGGGTAGCTTAGTCCATACATTGAATACGCTGTGAAACCAGAGTTACATTCCTAACACGGGAACACATCTCTCTTTGCCACTCTCTACAGATCAGCTGTAGGGCCTACACAGCCTTCTATCTAATGAGTAATGGAGACTGTCTTCCCAGGTATAAGGCCAATGAGGTCTAGAGCCACCTATTCACATCCATCTGGTGCCAAGATTACTAATGCACAGAGCTGTACCTTCTTTCACCCATACATCTTCATGCAGAAATGCTCAATTAAGCATTTCAGCTGAATGGCATTTACTTTATCTTACTTCAGCTTTCTTATATAAATAAAAGAGACCAAGCTGGTAAATGCACACTGTAACACTTCTGGCATGTTCACTCAGTTGGAAAGACTGCATTTTGTAATATACACAGCAGGTAAAGAAAACCAAATTCTATGATGATTCAGTTTTGTACCACATGTAAGGCAAGGCAAACTGGGCCAATTAATCAGAAAATTCTGTAACATACACAGCGGACAAACTGTGCCAAATACTGTGATGAGTCCATTTTGTAACACATATAACAGATAAACTGGGTCAAATACTGTGATGATCCAGTTTTGTAACAAACATTACAGGTAAATTGGGCCAATGATTCAATTTTGTAACAAGTAGCAGGCAAACTGCATAATTACTATGAAGATTCCGTTTTTTAAGCCAAATGCTGGGATAATTCAATTTTTTGACATACCAGGTGTGATCAAAAAATACGGCGAATGTTTCAATTAAAAACAATTTATTACAGTAAAAGACAAATTGCCATTAATCCCCCTCAAAATGCTTCCCCTAGCTTAGAACACAATTATCCCAACGTTCTGGCCATTTTCTGAAGCAGTTCTGGAAATCCTCTTTCGTGAGTGTCTTTAGTTGCGCTGTTGTGGCCGCCTTGATGTCATGAATCGATTCAAAACGTTTACCTTTCATGGTCATTTTGACTTTGGGGAAGAGCCAGAAGTCACATGGTGCCAAATCTAGTGAATAAGGTGCATGTCGACACAACATAATATTTTTGACAGAAATTGCTGTACCAGAAGCGGTGTGTGACACGGAGCACTGTCATGATGGGGGACGAAACTGTTTAGCGATTTCTCAAGTCGTTTTCTACACACATCATTTCTTAAACTTTAAAGGACGAATGTTAGATATATCTAACACAGCCTGCACTCCCTGGCGGCCGAATGTTCGATATATCTAACGCTGTGCACGTATGTAGTTTCTCAGCCCTCACAGTGTTTACTTGAGCAGGAAACCCAAACAAATCCACTGTGGGTCCCACAACAAGGCCTGGTATTCATCAGGAGCCATGATGTCATTTATGGCAGTCAGGGTTTCGATATTATTTATGTGCAGACTTGACCTTTGGGGATCAGCTGGGGGAGTGACAGACACAACACAGTAGGCCATTGTTTGAGGCTGAAACGTAGAACCTCGATGATGAAGAACTCAAGTTTTGAATCTATTATAAAGTTTCATGAGTACGATTTGTTGCTAATACCCGACACTTCATCTATGAATGTAGAATTTTATTCTCTTTCAAACAGTTTTTATTTCATAATTTTATGTTATTTAGAGCAGAAAATATACGCTTTTATGGAGGCCTTCAATTTCAAGATTTAAATGCCCAAACATTCCGGCCACAAGGGGACTATGGCCTTTTAAAAGTCTATACTTTAAAAAAGGTTAACTTATAATATTCAGAGTTCACCGTGGTGTTCCTGGGTACAAACTCAGCTCGCACAATTACATCAAGGTCACAAAACACAGTCATCACCACCTTGATGCTGGATCTTGACGCGCTTTTTTCACACGAGGCAAACTGGATGATTTCCATTATGAACTCTGAACCCTGGTGTCAGGATCATAACCATGGACCCACGTTTCATCTCCCATGATGACATTTCCTATAAAGCTGGAATCTGAAGCGGCACGATCACGCAATTCCAACGAAATTGACAAAAGTGGTTGCTTTTGTTCGACTGTCAAAACACGTGGAACAAATTTCGCACTCATTCGCCTCATGTTCAAATCTGTTGTTAAAATGTTTTAAATGGAACCATAAGAGATGTTCAGATCCTCAGAAATTTCCCCAATAGTTAATCACCTGTTTGATCGAATCATTTCGCTTACACTTTCAACATTCTCTTGGGTTTTTGATGTTGAAGGACGTCCCGATCTCTCCTCGTCTTCAACCGATTCACAACCATTACGAAATCACTTGAACAACTTGTGAACTGTCTTCATGGTCACTGCAGCATCACCATAAACTAATTTTAACATTTCGTGTGTTTCTTTAGCACGTTTTTGCAGTTTGAAACAAAATTTCATGTTAATGCGTTGTTCGTGATCCATGATGTATGGCACACTTTTAAACACACCTTCTGTCGACCGTAGCTCACAACCGACTGACTGCAACGAACAGGTTGAAACTTGTCACACACTGTTACTAAGGTTTCACGTGCTGCTTCCTGTGTTGAAGATCCCTGCCTTTCCGTTGGATCACACTCAGCAGCAGCATTCACCATACTTTTTTTATCACGGTGGTATGTGGGTGAGTCAAAGAATATCTGGAATGTATTGTTTGAAAACAACATAACATTTTCTTGGGTCTGTACATAGCATCATTTTTCCATAGAATCAGTCCTATTTTCAATGCACTTAGTATACCAGGCCAGTTTCTGTGCTTTTGGTTGCCTTACAAGTCATGCATGCACTGCTTCTTTCTCTTGTTGATCACTGGTGAAGTAGGGCAAACATGCAATAATCTGAACGGACCACATCTGGAATGTATGGAATGTACTCCAACACTTCGGAAAGGTGTCAACAGTGTGGATGGGCAATGTCATGCAATGGTGCAACATCCTGCACCACCATTCCTCAGCATTTTGTTCTAACAGCTGGCCTCCACAAGTTCCAGAGCATCTCACTATAATTAACACTGTTTACTGTTCTGCCCCTTTCTTGACACTACTCCAGAGTTGGTACATGTGAACCCCAGAAAAGTGTAAAAATCACCTGTGCTACTGATGGCTGCATTTTGACTGGAAATGTCAGATGTTTCTATTCCACACTCTAGTATTTACCCTCTGGCTCACCAGTGATGCCTCACCTTCATAGTGACAGTAAATCAATAAGCTTCGGCAAATTGTGAAACACTTGCGCTTGTGTTCTTCTGTGACTTGTTCTGAAATCCATCTTGTAGAAATTTTATTAAAGCCAAGTTTCCTGTGAATGAATTCATGGGCAGAACCATAACTAAAATGCTGATGGGGGCCACTTAACAGTCACAAGTCGATTATTCAGAATCATGGTATGGACTCATTTTACATTTGTTATTATCATGAGACATAAAGAAGTGTCAGTATTTGGAGATAAGAATACATAAAAATTCTTACCTTTGACAGCTTTGGTTTGATGCAATCTGTGATGTGGTCCTTACAGGAGTTCTGATGAACTTTTGTTGCACAATCTAGACAGAGAGCAAACAATGCTGTAAAGAACCATGGTAATAAAAACTGCATACTCACAAACTAAAACCTGTCAAGCATGATAGACTTACTTTCACAGTAAAGTGCTGGCTTGTTGGTAAGTGCCTTTGAGCACCAGTCACAAGCATGTGTTGACCCATAGCATGCTGAGACCCACTGGTGGGGAACCTTTTTCACCTTTTCCTAGCAACAAACAAATCTCAAAATGTAGTGAAAAGTTCTGGTACATTGTCTCCATTACAGTCTCTAGATTTTCAGTTCATTGATACATATATTGCAAATGGGTCCTACAATTTTTAACACAACAACCACATACGGACCAGTATCATATTAACTGTAAGTATATATCATACATCATATTCAACAAATAAACAATCCGCATCAATTCTTCATTCTCCACTCTTACAGACAGTATTAGGATATTCATGAAAAGAGGGCTCAAGTCTTCTGTGATGTTACGCCGTGCTGTTAGTAAAATGTTAATGTTGTTTCAAAGGATTGTAGTGCCATCACCTTACAAGTCAAGCAGTCCAAAAACCGTGATCTCACAAAATTAAATAGGCTTACATTCAGGGGCCATACTTAAAATATGAACCTAAGTTTTATTTTAGTATAGCACTGCATTACAAGAATAAAACTAAAAGAGACTACCTTTCAATGCACTTTACATGCAATCAATTGTATCGTACGATCTTGGCTCTTCTGGAATGTTGAAATGTGCTGGTTGGTAGAATGTTATTGGTGTTTGAGGGCAATGTAACAGCCCTGTCTTCAGGGTCAAGCAGTCCAAGAAAAATGCTATAACAGGTAGATGACTGAACATATAGGGACAGTGTAGATGGTAAATGGCTAACAGAAAAAAATTGACAGAACAGGATTGTTGAGGTCCTGAAAAGGGCCAATACAGAAGTCAGTTGTGTAAGTTGCAGGGGACATATGAAACAGACACAAAGGGATAGGGTAAATAATGAAGACTGGGAAGAGAAAGGACAATGGTCAGCACTCCGAAGCACCCACCAGGGTAAGTGAAAAAAAAAAAGTAAGAATGGAAAGAATAATGATAAAAATTACTGCTGTTTCCTGTTATCACTCACTACTACGTGAAGGACTTTGAGGAGACGTCTTTAGAGCAGGTGATCCATAAGCCCCACTATTAGTTCTGTTGAGTGGATGACACATGTCATCTGGAACCACAGACCAGAGAAGCTAGAGAAATTCCATGGAGACAGAGAAGGATGACTACCTTCCTCTTCTTGACACTGGCATCTAAAGGCAACCAGATTTTCTCTAGACCAAAAGGCCTACTGTATATCTACCCACACTAACCCCTACTTAAACCCCACATCACATCACCACCCTTCAAATAAACAAGCTGTTCTCTCTACATCTGTACACAGGGCAAGAGCCTTCCATAACAGGTGTAGCCTTGCTGATGAGTTTTATTTCCTCAGGGAGACTTCCCTGGGATATGAGTACAGCCAGAAGCAGATATGGTATGCTCTTAATCCCTTGGCATCAGAATTAAATGCCCAGTGTTATGTGCAGCAGGCCTGAATTTAAATGGAGCTGCATAATACAGGCCATGATAGGCCATCAGCTACACCTGAACATCTGCCTTGAGCAACATGACAAACTGGCAGTAGCTGAACACATATTCAACCAGCATCATAACATCCAGCTCTGCAACACAAAATCCTCTCTATCACATCTGACTACATGGATCAGCTCATCAGGCGGCAACTGAGATGAAGCTCCATCCCAAAATGGAAAGGGAGGATGGCCCAATCGTACATGACTCATGACCTCACATTTACATCCTTACAGAACACAGAACCCCCAACATAATGGTTGATATGCCCACAGTCCTTTTCAAGACCAAAAAATTGTCCTTTCCCTTCCTCCTATTCTTTCTTTTTCCCCTTACCCTGGTGACTGCTTTATAGTGACCACCATTATCCTCATTAACCTTCTTTCTCTTACCAGTCTTCCTTCTTCACCCATTCCCTGGTGGCTCTTTCATTGTGCCATCATCAACTGAACATGACTTCACTGGCCATTTTCAGCACCTCACCACCCCTGTTGTTCTGCCACAGTCTGTTCCTGTCAAACATTTACTGCCCATACTGTCCCTGTATGTTCAAGCATCCACACACACACGCACGCGCACGCACTCACACACACGCCCGCGCGCGCGCGCGCACACACACACTCCCAATATTCTTCCTGCACTGCTCAACCCTGAAGATAAGACTGATATGTTGTCCTGCAATGTGGGGAACAACATCAACTGACCAAGCAACACCCAGAAGAGCAATGATCTAAATTACAACATCTTGGAAGCCTAAAATCTCACAGACTTTTCTCTAATCATTCACATGGGATGATGGGTATGTCATATATGCTGAAGATCTGCCCAGGAAACATGTGGGTTTTCATGTAAGGAGGGCCCGATATTTTCGTCTGCATTAACCAAAAATGGAAGGGCTCAACAATTTTTCATATTATCCTCTAATACTATACTTCATAATTTCTTTGTAAGTTCTGGAGTTATTATACAATACATAGAAGAATGGACAGAGTAGTTTTAACAGGTGCTCTGCGGGGACACAAATGAGCCTAACATGTGTAATATGTGATTCTGTGCCATTTACTTACTATCTACAGTGTTCAGTAATCCTTTAGCCATTTAAAGATCAAAATTAACCTGACTTACATTTAAATATTCATCTCATACCACACAGTAAACACATTTCCTCTCCTTTATAAAACCAGTCAGTTAATTCTGTACAGAGAAATAACTTCAGTTTGCTCCGAGATCCATACAAAAACAAAAACACACACAAGTGGGCAGTACAGAAATTTCGATATTAAACCTGGTGGTACATAGGCTTAGAAGGGTTAAACCACAATGGTAACAATTTGCACTATTTGTTTTAACATTAAAACATTCGGCATTTCACTCATATTGTACACAGGGTGTACTGGTAGAGGAACCGGCCATACTTCAGGTAATGATCCTGAGGTTAAATTACACTGTTACAAACACTACTATATCCGAAGTTGGAACAATTATAGAGATAATGACATGATAGGTTTTAAAGTATTAGAGATGTTATCCATGTACTTATTACCAAACACATATTAAAATGAGAATGAATTTGTAGTAAGGATGAATGTGTAGTTTCTGTAACTTTAACAACTGTACTCAACATCTAATTAACATTTTAATAACATACACACATTACTATGCTACAAAACTTATACAAGATTCATAAAAATTGTCCTTAGACTTCCAAGTCCTGTATACAGCATGTGGGTGTACGGCAATTTTGCAGTACATATTTCACATACTCCAGCCTAGCAGTGCTGCAGTACATGTTTAATTAATCAACCACATGTATTTCAGGATACAACTCGCCATAACTAAATACCTGTTATGAAGGAAATTTATTCATCCGAAGACCCAAACACACAGCAAAGTTTCACAACAACTGTTCAAATTTTCCTCCTCGAGTTGCAATGCACTTTTAAATGTGCACGAGTAGAGACAGCATAGCTGATGCCATGTTGTCACAAAGTGCTATGCTGCTGAAAACATATGACAAAGCAGTGCTGCTCCTTAATCAACCTTTGTTTCACATGCACGTATAGATGTAGCACCAAAGATAGGTATCTAGTAGTGTAACATCTGGCATGAGTTCCACCGAATCCTAACCAGCTTTTAGGGAAATATTCAGTTAAATATTCCCTCACACACTAAGTGCAATGTGGAGGAATCCCAACATGTTGGAAGCACAACTGACTCCTTCTCAAACATGGGATGCCTTCCAACAAAGTTGGTAAATCATCCTGCAGGTAGAATTCATGTGTCGCCAGTTAAATTGTTGTCAAAGACATAAAGTCTAACTAACCTGCTACAAAGCAAACCACATCATACGCTCGCTGAAAATCTCCTTGGGAAATTGGTTACTGTTGTTATTCTTGTTTTAAAGTCTTCTGGTTAAAAAACTTGAACCCTCTGCTCATGTTAAGGATATCAATCTTCCTCATGCAGAGTTCACCCACCACACCGGTGTACATGACACACCATTGCAATACGCAATCCCAGGAGTGGGTGCTCATGGACTTCCCTGAACCACCTTGAGAACATTCTCTCAAAAGTTCATGTCAGGTAACACTTCCCTTTCTGACTGCAAGGAAACACTCGGAAGAGAATCAGTTTGACACAATGCTTGGTAAATACATGAAAACACATCAGACAGAATCTTCTAGTGGGGAAAATGCCTTCAGTTCTTCTACAGCAGCATGTGCATTGCCATTACAATACCTGCATACGTCAAGCAAGTCACAAACAAAAAGACATGGTTACAACACCTCACAATTAACTGTAATAATGACAGCCATCAAGTGTGCACTGAAGCATGAAATGACCCAAGTATGGCTTTGGCTTGGCTATCGGCTCAAGAACAGACAAGAACAGCATACAGACAACACATCATATTAACCTGTTACAGTGTGTGAAACTGCAAGAAGAACACAAGCATTCAATTCCAAATACAGGTATGTTATACTGATGGAAATTAACATACAAAATCTTCTCTGAAGAATGGCAAGTTCCTTCTGGTATACCCTGTGTGCATGTTATAACCTTTCATCATGACAAGTATACTGTACAAAGACTGTCTGGAGATTGGCCAACGACTTTAGGATGTTTGGATTTCTCAGCATCACACTGTGCATCGACTAAATTCATCTTTCAGTGCCAAAGGGTTGTTTTCTGCAAGGTAGGAACTAAATTTTTATGTATTATTTGGCTGAATTTCATGCTTGAAACACTCAACACTCATCCTAACTTTATTACTGTTACTGTAATCACACTAATGTTTATTATTATTAAAACTAGGCATACCCTTGAATGTAGTCTTGAACCCAAAATTCAGAAGCCAAGTTCTGTTGCACTTTAAAATACCAGAATGGACATGGTTGTTCAGAAACTTTCACACTCTAACAAAAAATACTGAAGATTTTTGACACAATGAACTCTTCTAAAGGAGCAGCAGGTCTTACACTTTTGTGCTAGAAATGAAATTTCACTCCATATGAGATGTTTCCTCACCTTTTTCTTCCTGAAGAAAATGCTGCCCCGTTTCCGCCGCTTACCTGGATCCTGCTCATATGCAACCCTGTGTACAAAAAAGTCCACAATCAATCTGATGTTCAGTGCTCTGTTGATAATACTTGACTTGGGAATCAGGTTCATACTCTAGCTGATTTTAAGTTGTCAGGGTTGTTTGTTGTTAATGCTCATTTTTGGGTGGTTTCTGCATTGTGTGAAAGTGGGACATGTTGCTGAAGATTTGAAGAACTTACTGCTCCAAATCATTGCTCTGATCATCTGGATTAAACTGAGGTACAGCATTGAAGTTAAAAGGACAATCTCACAGTTTGTGAGGGAACGCTTACCCACACAACCTGAATACTTTCACTGCCTACTCATGTCTGACCCTGACCATGGAGGCAGAAAGTCCCTAAAGAACAACAACAAAATGGACATATGTACAGGGTACTAGAACTCAGAAACAGCAGCAACAACGATTAACTAATTCCATGGATCAGAATGACTCTTGAGAAGCCAACTGATGCTCAGCTAACCACGAAATTCCCCCATTTTACACAAATTAAGATTCATTATCACCTTCACGCACAGCCCCCACTTGACACCCGTTCTAAGCAAACATGCATCCAGTCTGCACCCTCCCATAAAATTCCATCTCCATATTAGCCTTCCATCTATGTCTATGCCTTCCAAATGGTTTCTTTTGCTTCAGGTTTTCCTACCAAGACTCTCTACGCAGTTTTCTCTCCCAGGCACGGTATACGAGGGCAGTCCATAAGGAAACCGAACTTTTTTTTTTTTAATTTAGTTCTTTACTTACAACTTAATCAAACTTGTCACCTTCAAAGTACTCCCCTCCACTCTTGATACACCGCTCCCAACATTTTTCCCACTTCTGGAACGTGTCCTGGAATGTGTTTTGCAGGATGGCACGAAGGTCCCATATCGAATTTTCTTCTATCACCCCCAGATTTGGAGTCGTCTTCGATGGACATTCTGCCTGATTTGAAATGCTGGTACCACTCATGACATTACGTATGGCTCAAACAATCCTCTCCATAACTCTGTTGCAACATCTGAAAAGTCTCCATGAAAGTTTTTCCCTATTTGAAACAGAATTTGAAGCCAACGCGTTGCTCTTCAAGATCCTTCAATTATCAACTTGCAAAAAATCGCCAAGAGTACCAAACACACACCGATTCAAGCGCGTGCAACTCGATGACTAACTGATATGGCATGATACTGCTAGTGTCAGAAAGAAGCTTAAAGTCCCCACTACATCACGCCACCATCGTGAGCGTGCTGTGCACGCTCGCTGGCTCACTATTTCAGAAGTTCAGTTTCTTTATGGACTGCCTACATATGCCCTGCCCACCTCATCCTAATCAGAATTTGTGAAAAGTAGGAAGATATTTCAATTTCAAATCTGTCAATGTGAAGCCAAAAATTAATTTTGCACATGTTGGGAGCAACTGACTACTGTCATCTTCTAGTTTAGCGCTAACCATTCAATCTCATATGTTCTCCACATGCAAATGGCCACTTAACACTTTTGCTTTATGACACACAATGACAGGTAACTACACTTTTCAGGTGCATGTCATACCAGTATAGCCCCCCTAGCTCTTTGTGGTTTCATACTTCATGGTTTCACAAATATGCAAAGTTGCCCCAAGAATAAAAATGCATTAACCCTTCAAAGGATAAGAGCAACAAAACTGTCCAACAACCCAAACAAGCCTTCAAGCCATACCTCATGATGTTCAAGGAGCTGGGTGGGGAAAGGGTGGTTAAAAGAAAGAGGGCACAGCTCCCCATCATAATATATCTGCACAGAAAAGGAAAATACTTTAAAAAAATAGTAAAACACTCTGGGGGGGGGGGGGGGGGGAGGAAAAAAAAATTTAAAAAATTTCTTTTTTTGGGGGGGGGGGGGGGGGCCGGGGGCGGGGGTAATAAGGGGGAGCTTCAGGAGCAAACACTCAAAGTTTTTTCGAACACA
>Ga0123355_10006680_pt1 | contig 17154 bp, 14 predicted proteins | sample TergutEmb28metaG_3_FD_89872 | JGI IMG/M metagenome (GOLD analysis project Ga0123355, IMG submission 89872) | Embiratermes neotenicus P1 segment gut microbial communities from Petit-Saut dam, French Guiana - Emb289 P1 | ecosystem: Host-associated > Arthropoda: Insects > Digestive system > Gut ...
CTCATCAAAGGCTGCAAGCCATAGCTCGTACCGGAAATGCTCGCTCCAGCCGTCAAACACTGCCCCTTGGTTATACGCAGCTTCAATAGCCTTACCCAACCGCCTATCCCCCCTGGCAAGCACCCCTTCAACTTGAGCGGTTTTAGCATCGTGATACCGGTAACTTATCTGCTTTTTACGGATTTTAGACTTTACGGCCTGTTGCCCCTCTATAAACTCAGTAGGGTCTACCATTGCTGCCCATTGGAAGGGCGTAAAGGGCTTTGGTATAAAACAAGCTGTGCTTACCCCCACGCTAACCGGGCGTTTACGGGCTTCATAATCTAGCCGGTAATAGGTATCAACTACCTGCTCTGCCAATGTGGCAATTGCCAGTACATCTTCTGTTTCCTCCCCTGGCAAGCCAGCCATAAAATAGAGCTTAATCTTGTCATACCCTGCGTTAAAGGCCAGATAGCAGCCCTCAAGGATTTCATCTTCTGTCAGGTTTTTATTGATGATATCACGCATTCTTTGGCTACCTGCTTCTGGGGCCACAGTTATAGAGGACTTGCGTAGGGCCTGGGTTTTTGTCAGGGCTGACAGGGATACCGCGTCTAATCGTGTCGAAGGAAGGGATATATTTACTCGGCGCTTGGAGGTATGCTCCAGCAATTGGTCAATAAGTGGAGCAAAGTCCATATGGTCACAGGCACTTAAGGCCAGCAGCGATACTTCTTCGTGGCCTGTGGTATTCAGTAATATCTCTGCATGAGCCAAAATTTCCTCAGGGGTGCGCTCTCGCAAAGGGCGATATACAAACCCTGCCTGACAAAAGCGACACCCTCGCATACAGCCTCTAGCAATTTCCACAACTACCCGGTTGTGAACAGATTCGATTAGCGGCACGATAAAACGGTCAGGGAAAAACCCCAAAGACGGCGAAAACGCTCGAGACACTGTTGAAGGTGCTACAGGATTATTAGGCGAAAAATTACCAAGGGTTCCATCTTCGCAATAAGTTACATCATAAAATTGTGGTACATAAACCCCAGGGATGCTACATATACTCGCGAGAAAGTCAACCTTAGTACCGCCATTTTCCTTATGCATCTTGAATTTATCCAGCACAGCATCCAAAGCGGCTTCTCCATCCCCGATATAAAAGAAATCCACAAAATCAGCCATAGGCTCTGGATTAGTGGCGCATGGCCCACCTGCGCATACAAGAGGGTACTCCTCTCCCCTCTCACTTGCTTTTAGGGGTATTCCGCTTAGGTCAAGCATTGCCAATACATTGGTGTAAGACATTTCGTATTGCAATGTAATGCCCAAAATATCAAAGTCTTTGAGGCTATCCCCCGATTCAATGGCAAAAAGCGGGACATCCTTTTCCCTCAGCAAGTCAATCATATCATGCCATGGCATAAATGCTCGTTCGCACCAGGTATCCTCTCGTCTATTTAAGAAGAAATACAAAATCTGTAGCCCAAGGTGGCTCATTCCTACCTCGTATGCATCTGGGAAGCAAAAGGCGAAACGTATAAGATTTTCCTTGTTATCGCTTTTTGTTATTGTGTTAACCTCGCCCCCTGTATAGCAGCCGGGCTTACTTATACGGATTAAATCACTGGCACTAAGCTGGTGACGGCTCATTGTTTTCGCTTCCTTCCTTTACATCTGTATTGCCCTTTTTCTCCATGGAAACAATAACACCTATTAACACAAACAACCCAATACATATTATAAATGGTATCTGTCTGTTGATTCCTGAAATCAATCCAATAATAAAGCCAAAGGGACTAGATACCCCAAGCATTATCACTGTAAGAAGGCTCATAATCCGGGCTCGCTCGGCAGGGTCGACGTTTTGTATCACCAACGCATCCCTACGGGGCAAAAATAACGCTGCTGCACAGGCATCAATAGCAGTAAAAATTACCAGCAAAATTATTGTGTCAGGAGGTGTTAGTACCAATAGCAATAACCCGCAAATATACAAACCAACCCCAACCAGCATAACCTTGTACTGAGGAAAGCGGTTAAACTTATCCTGTATTCCAAGGAAAAACACTAGCATAATAGCCGCTCGCAAAATTGGAAATATAACCAAAAATTGCTCTGGCAGGCCCAAGTCTTGGGTAACATAAAGGGCAAAGAAATTGTTTGATGTCATTTGCTGGATGCTAAGAAGAGTAATCAGTACAAGAAGCCGCCATGTTGCAGGGGTTCTTAATATTTGAACAAGCACAAAGCGGTACTCTGTGACCATTTTTAAAAGGGACGCATTAGCGGTTTCCTTCATACGAATATTGCCCTGGCCTGTTTCATGGCCATAGACAAATAAAATCACAAACTTAAGAGTCATAGAGACAAAAGTAATGCCAAACAACACCCGCATAACCGGCACAAGACTATGTACCCCAATAAAATAGCCAGATATTGGCGCAAAAAAAACAGCCAAAAGCCCAGATATATAAACCAAATTATATAGCTGAACAACCTTATCCTGGGGTGCGTCTTCCACAAGCAAGCAGGCCCATGACACATTGCTGACCTGCCAAAAGCTATTAAATATGGCCGCAACCAAAAACCAGCGGAAGTCCTGTGCAAACATCCAAATCAAGGCAGGGATGCTCCAGGAAACCAAGTCCGCAATAAAGGTAGCAAGCCGCCGCCCAAACTTGTCTGTCACAACACCCCCAAGTAGTGCTGTAAACATCTGCAAAAATAGCCCAATCGAAATAAGGATGCCGATATCGGCATCCTCAAGGCCTAGGTTCCACATATATATGGTAAAAAACGGTGCATACAGAGCCCACGGGATACCCCACAGCGGCTCTGTAAATATGCATAGACGAGGGTTGCCTTTTAGGGATTTAAGAAATACAAAAGTAGCGTTTCTACTTATCATTATAGGTGGTTTTCTCCTTAGTCGTCTTCGCCATTGTACTCACCATTTGGCTCTGGGTCGCCGTTATACGGGTACTCCGGTGGCTCTTCATAGCCATTACCGTTTTCACCATTGCCATTTTCTTCTGGTGGTGGGGTCGGCTCCGGCGTGAGTGGTGGGGTTGGCTCCGGCGTAGGTGTTGGAGTTGGTGTAGGAGTCGGCTCTGGTGTCGGTGAAGGCGATGGATAGGGTGTTACTTCTGGTATATAATCATCCGGTTCATCTAGGGCGGGTTCAAAAATTTGCACTTGTAACGACTGCATTGGCTCAGCCAGGCTAACCCCAAAGGGTAAGGCAACAGTCAATGGCACCCAATGTATACCAACAGGTAAGCCTCTTAAATCCAACTCCACCCTAAGGGCATTTACATTCATTGCGCCGACGGTGCTTTGAGGCCCATTTACAACTACACGAATATTTGCAGGGTCGCCAATAGTAGTATGATACACCCCATAACCTATAGTTCGCACATCCCGCCTTGGCACAAAGAGAGTCCGCCTCTGAATAGGCTCAACATCTACGCTGATTGTTATCTCTTCGGGGGTGCTTTCGCTTAAAAATACACCGCTTGGAAGAAAATCAGCTATATTAATAGGTCGCTCAATACTTTCGCCAAGGCCATCTAGGTCAAACTCTATGGATATATATTCAATTTCATCTAATATTTCCACATTGCCTACTACATCAATAAATAACTCAGTGGGTCTAATCTCTGACACAATAAAGCCAGAGGCCATTTCCCCTACCTGCTCTACTCTCAGCTCAACGGAGCGTACAGGTAAAACTTGGGCCCTTACAGTGGTTGTGTTTATGCTTAGCTCAATAACCCTATGTGTAATATCCTCGCCATACTGGTCAATGACCATAATTGACGCATCTATATTATCGTTATCGTCCAAGGCTTCTAGGTCAACCTCAATCTTTACATGGTCTATTGCATTAATAACTTCTCTGGCTGCTATTACACTTACCATCAAGTTATCTGGCCTAAGTGAGCGCAATTCATAGCCATCCCTAACTTGGCCAATATCTTCTATTTGCAAAGTAAAGGGCGCAGTAACACGCCAGTCAAGCTCTACCGCAACATTAGCAGCACGTACATATTGCAGCTCAAAGCCAGGCAGCAAATTGGTGTTAACAGTTAGCAGCTCCGTTATTGGCACATCAGAGGCCAAGGCCTCAGAAATATTAACTGTCCGCATATCTATATAAACTATGAGATCACCAGCATCCAAATCTTCAAAAGCACTTCTTAAGCCGCGTATGCCAAGGTTGATGGTCATGCCTCTAAGCTCTGCCTCATTAACCAGAACAAGGTTATCCCGTTCCATATAAGCTAAATTAACAATTTGTAGGGGTATCGGGAAGGACGCATTCTCCGACGGGTCGTGTAAGTTCATTGCAACAAACCATATTACAAAGGCCAGCCCAAGGGATATGAGCTTCCAATGTAAATCTGTATAAAAAAAGGATAGAATTTTTTTAACCATTATACCTACCCCTTTCCTTTGGGCTTCTTGTTTCTAAAGAAGGAAAAACGGGACTTTGTTACCGGAGCGCCCCATATTAGCATATCCCGCATCTGGGTTTCAGAAACATTCCGGGTAAGTTGCCCGTCAATTGCAACAGACATAGTACCTGTTTCCTCTGATACTACAACCACCCTTGCGTCAGAAACCTCTGTTATGCCCACTGCTGCCCGGTGTCTTGTTCCAAGGGAGCTGTCTATGGATACGGCGGTAAGGGGCAAAATACACTTTGCAGCCGCAAGCCTGTTACTTCGTATAATCACAGCCCCATCATGAAGGGGGGTATTTTTCTCAAAAACATTTAACAATAGCTGTGTACTAACTTGGGCATCAAGGGCAATCCCAGACCGTTTTTGCTCTCCAAGGTCTATAGATTGCTCTATCACAATAAGGGCACCTGTTGCCACCTCGCTCATGGCCTTTGCTGCTTTTACAATTTCCCCGATAGTATCGTCAGAGGCATAGACTTTTTGCTCGCCGCTATCAATTTTAAATTGGGCCAGATATTCCCCACGCCCCACTTGCTCTAAAACCTTACGCAGCTCTGGCTGAAACAGCACTACAAGGGCAATAAGCCCAACCGTGAAGGCATGTTCCAATAACCAGCCAAGGGTGACAAGGTCAAAAATAGTGGCAACAAGCCGCAAAATGAGTACAAGAACAATGCCACGTATAAGCACCCAGGCATGAGTACGTTTTATCCAGCGCAAGATTAAATACAAAATCCCGGCAATAATTAAAATATCCAGCACCTGGGCAGGCCCCAATTGCTGCATTCTTAATACCGGGATATTGGTAACATCTATAAGCCCATCAAGAAAGGCATAAAACATACTACTCCTCAGCTTCCGGCCCTTCGGTGGAGCGGATGCGCCGCACAACGCGCTTGGGCTTAGTCATTATAACTTTGGGCACAATTTTAACATGATAAAAATTATTGTCATCTTCAAACTGAACAGACTCTGCTCGCTGATAATCCAGTATAGAGTCAAATAGGCGTATAAGTAAAGTAATAAGGCCGCAAATCACTACCCACAAAATCATGGATGGAATTGAGATTACCTCATCTGTACGCATGGAGAGCAATATATAGCCAAATATAGTCATAGCAGAGCCAAGACCTATTGCAATCTCCTTTGAATAGTCTATGGCTTGACGGCTTACTAAATACACCACTATTACAACCATTGCAAAAATTACAGCAATAAACACCCATGCATGACTGGCAAAGACGCTAGTCATTACAGTTGAGTAAGCTTCGGTAAAAATTTCTGGCAGCTCTGTAACCAAATCTGGGATTTCTAAATCTGCTAAATCAATTACCATAGGAGTAGCCACAAGGTTAAACACTACAGGAATCTGTGTGCTAATAAACACCCCAATCACAACTGGGATAATAGCAGTAACAGGAAAGTAGAGGCCAACAATAAGGGGCACTAAGTAAGGCACATTGAACGCAAAGGCCAGCACAACAAACAAGATAATATAAGATTCTTTAATAGCCATACGCCCATAAAAAAGAAAGATAAGAAACAAGAAAATAAACACCGCAGCAGCTACTTCAATGCTTGCAGAAAACTGGACAGTAATAGTAAAGATAATAAGTATCCATGAGAGATTTACAGGCATAACAACAAACAGCAGCGCAAACAGCCAGCTAAGCATAGTTGGCGACATTGCATCAGCAAAGGTTTCAAAAAAACTATGAGTATAACCAATTTCCAGTATCCGTGAAAACACGAATAGGCCTACGAAAAATTTAATAATAGGTAAAATAAAAACTTCAAAACGCTTGACAAATTTAACCACGGCTTCCCGTGCAATTAGCACAATTTCCATAAGTGGCTCCTTTGTGTGGGTTAGAGGTAAGTCCTAAAAATTATCATTCATCGTCCGAAAATGGACTTGAATCTGGGTCATAGTCTCGCGGTTTTGGCCGCTCTGGTGTATAAGTATAGTCTATTGGCTTTGACCCATCGGGGCCTCTGGTGTGCTCTATTGGGCTTGGGCGTTCTGGGGCGTAGGTGTACTCTACTGGTCTTGGCCGCTTAGAGGTTCTTGTGTGCTCGATTGGGTTTGGCCGTTCTGGGGTTCTTGTATGCTCAATTGGGTTTGTGTGTTCCCTTGGCCGTGGAGGCCTGGTATCGCCATTATATGACCGAGATGGCCTTGGCCGCCTTGGCCGGTCTGGCGATGGTAGGGGTTGATGCTCTCTGGGCCTAGTGTGCTCTGGTGTGCGGAACGGTGGGCTTGGGTTATACCGCATGGTATCGCCTTCCTTCCGCCGGAAGGGGTCTTCTTCCTCTTCCTCGTGTGCTCGCTCGGCCCGTTCTTCCAGCCTTTCTAGTTGACGCACCAGTGCTTGATACTGGGCTAAGCGCTTTTGTACTAAGTAGTACTGGCGCGTACCCTGGATACTACCTATTAGCGAGTAAACAGCTAAAATTGCAAGCAGAAATAAAACTGATTCGGTGATATGCTGCTGAAGCTCAAGCTCAAAAATATCTAAATCACTGATGAGCAACGCTTGAAGCCAGTAAACAAGCAGAATAATTAACCCGCCAAGGCCAACTGCCAGCCGGGTTCCAAGATTATTACGATATATATAATCATGCCTAAAATAGTCATTTGCGACACGGTCGGCAGGCCCTTCGTGCTTGTCGTAAAGGGCCAACCGGGTCATTGTTATAATTTTAAGCTTGTTGACCATAATTCGCTCCGTTCAAAATTGTGTGCCCAGTTCATATTATAATGCCAAGGCAGAAATGTCCAGATAAGAATATTAATTTTTATCTAATATCATTTTTTCTTGTGGCCAAATGGGCATATCCCACAGCAGCGCCATAGGCAGCTACATCCCCCGCTGCCGCCACAATCCTATGGACAATCATGGCTGACAACAAAATCCCTTCATCTACTATACCACCCATAAACATCAGCATAACAACTTCACGTATGCCAATGCCACTTGGTGCCCCTGGGGTCAAAAACCCGGCAAGCCAAGATAGCAAAAACAAGCCAAGCACCGTTGGCGCAAACTCAAGTGTCACAGGTTGGCCCAAAACCATCAACGTTGCAAGGAATGTTCCAGCCCAAAGTGCCATCAAAAGCACTCCAAACCCAAAGCGCTTAATTAATACCGGCAAGCTTAGCACCCGCATATTATCAAAAAGCTTCCCAAGCTTCTCCTTAATCACAAATCTAAAAGAAAAAATCGCCGACCCAGCAATTACCAAAACAACGATTAATACCACCACAAAAGTAGCAGACCACTCTACCTGCCCCAAATATTCCGTTGCATGGTCAAAAACTGTAACAATAACAAGGAGGATAGCCGCAAAAGCAATAATAGCCCCTTCAAGGACAGTAGAAAGAGCTACCTTAGGGTGAGTAAGCTCTTCTGTTTCAACGGCCAGCCTGTGCCTGCCTAGTACATATAACACCCCACCCGGGATATATTTGTATAAATTTGAAATAGTGTAAACAACAAGCCCTAAAGGCCTTGTCACCAGCACACCAGAAACATTCTTTACTAAGGCCCGGAAGTTGAAGGCCGCCAAAAGTATCCCAACACCCTCAAAAAAGGCTACAAAAGCAAGCCCGGTGATTACACTTCCAGAAATTAAAATTGCGGCATCAAAATCTCCATGATATCGAAACATCCGCCGTACCAAAAAAACAAGGGACGCAACCATCAGTAGAGTCCCTGCCCATGAAACAATTTTCTTTGCATTGATTTGTACTTTGCTTGATTTGTCCATTGCTACCACCAGCTCTCTGGCTCGCCATTGGGCCATAAAAACCCTCGCCAGCTTTTTATTAAGTCGTTAAGCTCTATGCCAAATATATCTAAGGCTCTTTCAAATTGATTATAATTGTCTGACCTATACATTTCCAGTAATGCCTCTATGCCAAAATTATTGTATAGATATAGCACAAAAGACCCTGCCTCGTCATATGTCCAAATATCCCTGCCAAAGGTATCTTCCCCGTCAAGGAATGGCAATATATGGCCGGCACTATTTCTGGCAAGGGTGTTTATATTGGCCAAGGTTGGGACGCTAAACCTATAATTCCTTGGTCCGTCAAAAGCATCCCTAAACAATAACTCCCCTAGCACTGCAATCCCCTCAACCATCCAAGTAGCAGGACGATACCCTGGAAACTCTCTAAACAACAAAATATGGGCAGCCTCATGAGGTATCGCCCAAGTACCAAAACGGGATGTACTGGCTAACATAATTTCATCGTTTGTAACAAAATTAACATCAGGTGCGTCCCACCCAAATAGATAGGCAAGCTCTGCAATGCTGCTAGGGACATTGAGTACACCAAAGGGGTATAAAGTTACTTGAAAACGGTCTGAGTTGGTAATAAGAAAATAATCACGAACAAATTTGATAGCACTGTCCATATATAGAATAAAGCTGTCAACCCTGGGCCATGACCAGTCGTAGTTGTCACTTATAAATACATAACTTGCCTGCTGAGTAATAATTTTAAAATTGCCAAACTGATACAGTAATTGGAATGACGGCAGGTTTGTGGTATTTGTAAGCCCTGCGATATATTCATTGAATCTTATGGCAAAGGCATGGGTATCCGATTGGGCTAGCCTTATAAGGTCGTACAAGGTATTGGCCCCAGACCAGCTTCTGACGATAGAATAAGCAATATCCCTAACATCCTCAGAAGGGCCGCGAGGGGTTAAATAAGACACGAACCATGCATCCCCAAAAGGAGAGACCCCTGCGCCAGTCTGGAGGGCTGCGGCCAACTCTACATTGCCCAAGAAATTTACATCATCACAGTCCAATAAATAGGCTTCAAGGCCAATGCACAGCCACCAAGGCAGCGGATACATATTGCTCTGGGAAAAATACAGGTAGGTAAAAAAGCCATTAATGGGTTCATCAGCTATGTTATGGTATATCTGCTGGTGCAATACACTGCTTTGCTGGCCTCCAATAAAATAAGTAGAAGAGGGCAATCCGGGAAAATGTTCATGGGCCAAATCGAACAAATCTACGGCATGGGAAATTGTAAGGATTGCGTAATCAACGTTAGCATCTTCGGCAATATGAAAGCTTAGCCGCTGCTCGTTAAATTCTACAAATACAGTATAGTTATACCCTCGGTGCACATAGGACTCTTCTGCTTCCAACATGACTATTCTGGGGATAGGCTCATCAATTAAAGGTAAGTGCTCATCTATTATGGGAGGCTGCGGGGGGGGTGGTACTAGCATCGGAGGCTGTGACGGTGGTACCTGGGAGATATTTTGGGGAGTGTATTCTACGGCAGCATACACTTCTTCCTCTAAGAAAAAAAAGCTTTTTTCTACACCGCTTACAATTAGGAAGGACAAGGCTACAACAGCACTAAACCCCATTAGGCCAAAAAATATTTTAGTAAACCGTTTTACAACACTATTCATAAATCCTCCAGCAAAACCACCTGTGGCGAAGTAACATCGTTAATATAGATGGGTGTTAGCTTTCGTTAGATTATTGCCATTGTTATGGATACTCAGTCCATGTGAAAATAGGCCCACAATATGTGAGTCATATATAATAGTATTTCTGAAATTGTGTAGATATGTACCATTTGAAGCTCATGCCTATGTAGGATAAACCCCTTGCCTCAAACATGCCATCGAACACTCGAAAAGAATATGTAAAGAGTGCGGTTACACACATAAACAGTTCTCGGGACACATAGATGTCATTTTATCAGTCTATTTGCACCGATGATTTTGGAAAAAGCGATCTCTGCCTTTAGATCTCTGTCCTTTGAGGCTTCATGATTCCCATTATTAATAAAAATTTACATAATGTATACACATTACTTAAAAAAGTGCGGTATAATGCCTTCGTGATTTTTGTTACTTAATAGGAGGAGCATTTAAGATGGACGATTTTAGAGATGGCATGGATATATTTGATACGGAGATTAGTGTGGTGAACAAGGACGCAGCCACTATATTTGAGGCTGATTCCTTTCACCGCCCTACACATATAAGCGAATCACCTCCCCCCGTATATGCGTACCCCAGAAGAAAGAGGGGATTTTTCCGTAAACTACTTATATCTATGCTGGCAATAGCAGTTGGCGGCACTTTTTTAGGCTTAGGCATTAGCACTGGCTATGTTGTAATGCGGCATTTTATGGATACCCCCGCTGCGGTGGAGATGGAGCAAGCACCAGACTTTAACACCATAGCCCACGAACCAACAATAATTGCTATAGACCCCCAAACCCCAGATTTTACAGATGTAATAGCCCAGGTAAAGGATTCAGTGGTAAGCATAAATGTGACTGCCGCACAGCGCGGCGGTATTATGCCATCTTCGGAGCATCACGGGGCAGGGTCTGGCTTTATTTTTGCCCAGGATGACGAATATGTGTTTATTGCAACCAATCACCATGTAATAGCAAATACCACCTCTGTCACTATATCCCTAGACGATAATGAAAGGGTTCCTGCCCGTGTAATAGGCTCAGAGCAGGATTTTGACCTGGCGGTACTTGCCGTTTCAAAGGAAGACTTAGAGGAAAAAGGCGTGCCCTTTACTATTGCAGTACTGGGCTGCTCGGATACAATGAGAATGGGTGACTCTGTAGTTGCAATAGGCAATGCAATGGGAGCAGGCCAAACTGTTACCAAAGGGATAATCAGTGCCGTTAATTTGCAAATAACAGTCCATGACCAAAACACCAACTCATCCCTAACCCTTGATGTACTCCAAACAGACGCGGCAGTAAACCAAGGCAATAGCGGCGGGCCCCTTATAAACCAAAACGGCGATGTAATCGGCATAGTAACAGCAAAGCTTTTTGGCCATGGAATAGAAGGAATGGGTTATGTTTTACCTATTAACGATATCCGCGATTTACTAATAGAGCTTAAAACCCTTGGCTCGGAACGGCGTGCATGGCTTGGAATATCCCATTACGAAGTAACTGAGGAAATCCGCAGTATGTTTAACTTGCCTGCAACAGGTGTTTTGATAAGAGAGGTATTTGAAGATAGCCCAGCCTATGCCGCAGGGTTTATTGAATGGGATTTAATTGTGCGCTTTGATGATTATGTAGTGGCAAACCAACCTGATTTTGTTATTGCAATAACAGGGCGCAGGCCAGGGGATGAGGTAGTGATTGGGCTTTATCGAAATAATGAGTTTATGGAGCTTACTGTTGTGTTGGGTAGTATTATGCGATAGAAATTGACTGTGTTTGTCAAACATTATATTTAAACATTTAAGGCCTGTTTCCACTGTAAAAGTGAGACAGGCCTTTGTTGTTTGAAATAAGACATACTATTGTCGTGTTTGCGATGATACAATATCGCAAAAAGAGAGGACGGGTAAACATGGACACAGATAAAATTAATGGGCTGCGAATGGAACGGCAATTTCTAACCAGCAAGGCATCACAGGCTGAATACGACACCCTTTATCGAGACACCCAACCAGGGCAAAATGTATACTGGAACGGCTTTGGCGACCCGCCAAGTATTACTCATAGGGCTGACTTTGATGATATAGAGTATAACCGCCAGCGGCAACGGCGGCGAATCCTTGTAAAGGGCCGCTTTCAGGGGGGTAATTTGGGTTGGATTGAGCAGTCATGCCTTGAGTTGTTTGCAGGGCTTTCTAAGAAACCCCTACCCGACCCTACCGATAAACAACTGGCTCTGCTGACCTTAATCCAGCGAGAAGGGCCAATGAATATCCAATTAATGAAGGAAATGACTGGAATGCTGGTTAAAGAAATAACCCCAGTGCTTCATCGCTTACAGGAAGCATTTCTTATATACGAAGACCAACATGATGGGGAGTGGGATAGAGGCTGGTATATGTTTTCTGAAATGTTTCCTGATATTGATGTGGATAGATACACCCGTAATGAGGCCCTTGTTGCTGTTTTGCAATGGTTTGCATATCGTCATGTGATTATTGATTCCAGGATGGCGAAGGCTTTTTATAAATTGCCAGAGAAGGAGATTAAGAAAGCTATTGCTGAGTTAGTTGAAATGGAGATTTTTGTGGAAACCGGAGAGGGTTTTATTTTGCGCAAGGATTTGGAGCTTCTTGAAGTATTTGTACCAAAGCCGATAAAATCTGTATATGCAATGCATCGCAATGATTTTATGGTTAAAGCCAACGAGCCCTGGCTTAAGGAGCGGTTTACCCATTCCTACCCGGATACTTTGTATTATTTACTGGTTGATGGGGTCTTCCGTGGCGCAGTTGTAGGCAAATTCCGGTATGCGCCAGAGTATGAGGATGTGATTTTGGATTTGCCAAAGGATGAAGCCGCTGCTCGCAAGGATGAGATTCTTGAAGCGGCACATTATTTTTGTGGGGCCAACAACAGAATCAAGCGATATTTGAATATGGAAATAAGCTAGAGCCTGCCCCATGGCTATTGGCGGCAGCGGGAACAGGCCCTATCCTGTTTTTAATGGTAAAAGCGGTAAAACTACAGAAATACGGAGGTAGTATATGAATGCAAATATTTTTGAGAAAGCTAATCAAATTATAAAGACCTGTGATGCCGCATATATTGGCGTTATTGATGAAAATGGATATCCCAATGTTTCCACGGTGTCTGTACTCAAGCCCGATAGCATATTTGAAGTATATTTTTCTACGGGCTTGGGGGGCAGCAATAAGGTAAAGCGGTTGAAAAAAGACAAACGGGCTAGTGTCTGTTTTCGTGTTGGCAGTGATAATATAACCCTCGTTGGCGAAGCCGAGATATTAACCGACCAACCAACAAAGAGCCGCTTTTGGGAGGCGCAGCTTATTAACCATTATCCCCAAGGTGAGACTGACCCAAATTACTGCATAATCAAATTTACCACTAAGCGGGTATCCTTGTGGGTTGGTTTTGATTATGGGGCTTTTACAATTGATGAGCTGTTAAAGGTTCAATCGTATTGCGGGCTTTTATGTGATGGGTGTTCCTTTAAAGAATCCCATGGATGTGCGGGGTGTATTGCTTTAAAGGGCAAGCCCTTTTGGGGAGAGTGCCCTGTGGCGGTATGCTGCCAAAGTAAAGGGTATAGCCACTGCGGTTTGTGTGAAGAGTTTCCCTGTGACATATTGCGGGGGTTTTCTTGCGGTGATGATGAACATAGTGATAAACCACCTGGGGCGCGTATTGCGGTCTGCCGGGCTTGGGCATCTTATGTTTAGCTTAGGCTTTTCTGCTGCCGGGTTTTACTATGGGAATGCCTTCTTTACATAGAGGGCATTCCTCTGGTAGGTATGAGGATATGGCTTTTGAGTAGGCTGCTACAAATTTTGTGCCTAGGTCTATCTGGCCACCGGTGCGGTCTACCATGCTGCATGTGCCTACTATTTGCGCCCCGTGGGCTTTGGCTACGGCTATAACTTCCTTGGTGGTGCCGCCGGTGGTGACAACGTCTTCTGCTATTACTACCCTTGCACCCTTGGGTATTTCAAAGCCCCGGCGCAGGGTCATTTCTCCGTTTTCTCGCTCTACAAATATGCTTTTGGCTTTTAGTGCCCTAGCCAGCTCGTAGCCTATTACTATGCCGCCTATTGCCGGGGCCAGTACTATGTCTACTTCCTCGCCCTTGAAGCCCTCGGCTATTACTTCCGCAATATACGCGGTATGCTCTGGGTACTGTAATACCTTGGCGCATTGCATGTACAGCTCTCCGTGGCGGCCTGATGTAAGCTGGAAATGGCCGGTTAATAGTGCGCCGGTTTCTTGTAAGATTTGTTCTACTTTCTTGTTCATTGGGTAATCCTCCTATTTAATCGTGGTTTTGATACTTCTGGTAAACCATTTTTATTGGGCAATCCCTCTAATTTGGTTTATATCGCTAATGCCTTCCTCACTCATATAGTCTTCTATGCCTTGTAGGATATCCATGGTGACACTTGGGTTTACAAAGTTGGCCATACCAACTGCTACTGCGGTTGCCCCTGCCATTATAAACTCAATAGCATCTTCCCAGGTCATGATGCCGCCCATACCTAAAATTGGCAGGTCAACGTTTTTAGCCACCTGATAAACCATCCGAACAGCTATTGGCTTGATTGCAGGCCCAGAAAGGCCACCTATGGTATTGCCCAGTAGGGGCTTTTTTTTGTGGATATCAATTTTCATGCCTAGTACAGAGTTTATTAGGGATATGCCGGCGGCACCCCCCGCTTCGCAGGCCTTTGCAATGGATACTATATCGGTGACATTGGGGCTAAGTTTTACAATAACCGGGGCGTTGGCCCGGGCTACTACGGCCTTGGTAACGGCTTCAGCGGCTTTTGGGTCTGTACCCATTGCCATGCCCCCTGCTTTTACATTTGGGCAGGAGATATTTAGCTCGTATAGGTCTATGTCTACACCGTTAAAGTCCTCGGTAACTGCTATATAGTCGTCTAGGCTGCGGCCGCATAGGTTTACAATTATCTTGGTGTCATACTGCCTTAGGAAGGGTAGCTCGTAGGCTATAAAAGCTTTGGCGCTAGGGTTTTGCAGGCCTACTGCGTTTAACATCCCCCCGTAGGTTTCGGCTATGCGGTGAGGTGGATTGCCCTCCCATGGCTCATGGGATACCCCTTTTACTGTAACGGCACCTAGGCGGTTAAGGTCTACAAAGGGGCTATACTCCCGGCCACTGCCAAAGGTGCCGGAGGCTGTTGCTATGGGGTTTTTTAGCTCTACCCCTGCCAGGTTTACGCTCATGTTTTTATGCATCCCAGTTTACCTCCTTGCTGTCGAATACAGGGCCGTTTAGGCAGCATAGCTGATAACCTACCATTGTTCTTACTACACATCCCTTGCAGGCTCCTAGGCCGCAAGCCATACGCTCTTCTACTGATACTTGGCATGGGATGTTGTGAGTATAAGCGTATCTGGCTAAAACCTTTAGCATTGGGAGGGGCCCACAGGAGAAAATTGTGGTATGTGTTGGGGTTAGAAAATCTGTGGCATAACCCTTATTATATTGGCCGCTGCCATCTTCTGTGGCAACGAATAGATTATCTGCTAAAGTTTCAAAGCATTGTATTAGTGGTGGTGTGTTTTGGCGAAAGCCTAGATATATATCCATTGATGCGCCTATCCTTTTTAGCTCTTTAGCAAGAAGATACAAGGGTGCCGCCCCAATGCCTCCGCCTACAAGGGCTACTCGCTCCCCTGGCTTGCAGTTTTCTAGGTCAAAGCCGTTGCCAAGGGGGCCTAGAACCTGCAAGGTATGGCCGGTGTGCCATTGACTCATGATTTTTGTACCAGCACCGGCTACTATATATACTAGTGTGATAGTACCTTTAGCCTTGTCTACATCGTAGAGGCTTATTGGCCTAGGTAGTAGATGCTCACTTTTATTTAAGTAGACCATTACAAATTGGCCTGGCTTTGCGGCATTTGCAAGCGCGGGTGCATGTAAGCTCATTGTGTGGATGCCATGGTCATGGGTATGGGCTTCAATTTTAGCCCTTACATGGTGCTTTGTATTCATAGATGGGCCTCCAAATCTGCTTTCATATCCAGTGCTGCCGCTCTTGCTGCTTTGGCAAAGTCCTTATCATCGGCTTTGTATTTTTGAGACTGATATGCCCCGGTTATCCCTCGGGAGTTATTTACTATTATACCTAGGCCGTCTTTGTTAAGCATTCCAGATAAGTCTGCGGCTTTTCCTCCTTGGGCACCGTAGCCAGGCACTAGGAAAAAGGTATGGGGTAGCATTTTGCGAAGTTCCTTCCCTTGGCTGGGGTGTGTTGCCCCTACTACCGCCCCAATGCTGCTAAAGCCTGATTGGCCAATAAAGCCTTCTCCCCACTGGCTTACCATTTCTCCTACATGGGCGTATATGGGCCTTCCGTCTGCGGCTTGCAGGTCTTGGATTTGGCTGCTGGAAGGGTTGGAGGTTTTTACTAAAATAAATAGTCCCTTTTCATGATTTTTACAGTCTGATAAATATGGCTCTATAGAGTCATAGCCCATGTATGGGTTTACGGTTATAAAATCCGTTTGAAAAATGGTGGTAGGCTCTCCGGCGATATCTGTACGGCCTAGATGTGCGTTGGAGTATGCCTCGGCGGTAGAGGCTATATCGCCGCGCTTTATATCCCCTATTACTATTAGGCCTTTTGATTTTGCGTAGGCTACGGTCATTTGATAGCATATAATCCCCTCTGGGCCAAATTGCTCGTACATTGCAATCTGAGGCTTGACAGCAGGTACTATATCCCAAACGCTGTCGATTATCCCTTTGTTGAAATCAAAAATTGCCGCCGCTGCCGCCTTTGGTGTCTTTCCTGTATCGGAAAAATGCGGCTCCTTTATATAGGCCGGGACTTGGTCAAGCCTTGGGTCTAGTCCTACCACTATTGGAGCTTGTAGTGCTTGGAGCTTCTTAATTAGCTTGTCGATAATCATATACAACTCTCCCTTCAACTATTGTGTATTTTACCTTTCCCCGGACTTGCCGCCCGTGGAAGGGGGTGTTACGGCTTTTGGAGCGAAATGTGTTTTTGTCTATGGTGTGGTTGTGGCTTGGGTCTATAATTGTTATATCTGCCATCTTGCCGATGTTTAAGGTTCCTTTGTCTAGGCCCAGTATGCGGGCGGGGCTTATGGTTAGCTTAGCTACTAGCTCTATAGGGGTGAGGATTTCTGATAACTCGGTTATACATAGTGGCACGGCGGTTTCTA
>Ga0123355_10006681_pt1 | contig 17153 bp, 10 predicted proteins | sample TergutEmb28metaG_3_FD_89872 | JGI IMG/M metagenome (GOLD analysis project Ga0123355, IMG submission 89872) | Embiratermes neotenicus P1 segment gut microbial communities from Petit-Saut dam, French Guiana - Emb289 P1 | ecosystem: Host-associated > Arthropoda: Insects > Digestive system > Gut ...
AAGCCTGAGCAGTGGGGATCACCGCTGGTTCAATAGAAGTACCAGGAAGAAAAGGCCTGTGACAAGAGACATCCATATCATATAATAATAATAATAATAATAATAATAACAACAGCAACATCTACAATGACAGCAGTGACAGGGAAGCCAGGGATAGCAACCACAGTAATGATGACAGTGATACAATGTTGATCATCTTCTTTGTCGTCGTCGTCACATCATCATCATCCCTCAATTGAGCACTGATACCAGGGATCTCACACTGACATATTACACAGGCCAACAAATAATTTTGAAATTTAAGGTGGGCCACACGTCATATAATAAGCAATAAAGAGGGCAAGAATTTTCATGAAAAATATTAGTGCCATTAAAAATACCTAAAAATTTTAAATTTTAACATTTTATTACATTTTTGTCTCTTCTGATGTATGTTGTGTGTTGCTATCTAGGGACAGCAAACACTTTTCATTGCTCCAGTATATAACAGAGAACATTTTCAATCAGAATGTTCTTTCACGTTGAGTTGGGCCACATTGTAAAGTATAAGTGGATTAAGAAGGTCATATGAAAAGAACTGGTAGGCCAAGTGTTTGGGACTACTGACATGCATGGTTGATTTTCACTTCAATGTTCTGCTGGGTGGGAGGGTCAAACAAGACTGATGAATAGGTGGAAAAAGAAATGGGTAGGTTTTCATATATAAGTGTCTGCATCTTAGTGAAAATGAGAATATGGCAACAAATTTTGTTTTTTTGGTTGACGGTACTTGATGCATCATTATTTTATGTGAGTACTTTCAGGGAATTAATTGTATTAAGTGCATAGACTGAACACAGAGTTAGTGTGTTCTGTCTCTGTCTGTGCATTGGCATGTATAATTTTTGTAATTCCCTACATATTGAGAAGAAACTTGATACTGAAGTCCATACAAATTGTTGTCAGGTGATCTCAAATTTTCTGCAAACCAGTTTGTTACAACCACCAGTCTGAAGCTCAGATTAACTAACACCACTTTCACTGAAGTGTGCAAAATAGAAAAGAATGTGTTTGGAAAATGTGTATACAGTGGTCCACTGAAATACTATATTCACCAGAGTGTATGATACAAACCCCCCCCCCTTTCTAAGTTGAATAGTTCTTTAGATGCTCTTATGTTTCCTGCTGGCATTAGTGGGCAGTTCCCAGATAGCTTCCATTCCCCATAGAGCCTACTTAGTGTTAAATTCACTTTATATATTTAGGCTACAAGGAAATTTACTGCATATTTATTGCACATTGCATAGTCTCTGTCTTATTTTCCACAAAATGCCACTTATTTAATCATTTTATCTTTTTATTTTCAAATAATACATTTTTCATAAACCATGCACTAAAATTTAAATACTCTCCCCAATAGGATAAAGGATAGCTAGCTGCCACGTCAGAAATGTCTAATGGAGATGCCATGCTTTGTGGTATTATCACTTACACATATGTAGTTAGATCTGAATTTAGAGCTTTCATTTTTTGTGTTAAGTGACCCTTGAAGGCTTCTTAAACCAGCATTTTTCTTTTTCTTTGGAACATCTGGTCTTCTGTCCTAAACGTCTCTCAGTGGCTCAACCATGAGTTCTTCTATCATCCATCATTTCTTGTTACATTTATTTGTGATTCCACAAGGAAGTTTTTCTTGTGGAACCCTCTTTCCCTGCAAAATAACAATTGATGTCATTTCCCTCACCTTTACAGCCAGAAGAGAAGACATCAGAGTGATTCTCATTTATTATGTCCTGTTGTTTTGACAAGTATTGATTTTGATCCTTTGCATTAATTGTGCTGTTGGCATATCAGAAAAGACTGGGGTTTTTTCTCCCTTACCTATTTGTCCTAAGAAGTAATCATGGTTTTCGAGATTAATTACGTGGCACTGGTATGCTATAAGTTTTCGGAGGTAGTTTGTGGAGAGGTTTACCCTAATGTTATACTCTGGTGAAGAGCTAACCTTTATAACATATAAATCTTACTGCCCGACCATTACTGGCTTCGAAATCTGGCTACAGTAACTTCAGAGACTTAGAAACTGCCATTGCCTTTATTCATACTGTGTCTGTGGCTATGGGAAGGCCATGTTTCAATTTTTCTTGTACCTAATCCAGAACTTGAAAATGGCATTGAAGTTCCCCTGCTTGGGCCCACAAAATATCGTTTTGTTCAGCATCTTACATTCTTTTCTATGGCACGGAATTTCCATGCCACTGCATAATTCATATCTTGTGCTTCTTGCATCACCATTAATTTCAAGGTGCATCATAACTGCAACACATTGATTTTGGTATTTTAGATGCTGTTCTACCTCTTCTGTCAATAAGATCACCCATGACTTACACAGAGCATTTTAACTTTTTAAATTGGCTCTGTAGTTTTCCTTATTCACCTAGCTGTATTAGATACAAAAAAATTGGCCCTATTTTAAGTACCCATTGAAATTTGTGTACAATTGTAAGGTGATCTGCCATATCTCAGTCCATGAATTTAGAAAAAATTATCTTAGTTTCAGGTAAATGTTGTATATCTTTCCCCTCTTCTTCACTCATTTGTGTTGGGATCTAGATTCCATGTCCATGGACTTGGTGAAGATAGTGCTGGAAAATGTGTGTTTGCTGCTAACTACACACACGCGTGAGGTAGTGGGATCAGCGCTGAGTTTCATCAGAATGTTCCTCACTTCATTTCCATATGATACAGTTGCACCAGAAGTTGCCTTTATTGTAAGTGTACTCAAATTTGTTGGGTAATCATGACTGGTTAGGTAAGTGTATAGCTTGTGACATCCTTATCCCTGATGAGTAAGTTCTGAAATATTTGTTAAAATGAAGTGTTACTCCACTTTTTCCTTAATTTCCTCCTCCAAAGGTCTGTTGCAACTCTTTTTGCATATTTATAATATCATATGGGGGCAATAAACCTTTGCCCCCTCATTGGTATCTCCACCATTTGGGGGGATGCATTTTATATGGGATGAGGGAACTTCCATCCATTAGTGAACTCAAAAGCTGTGTCAGCACTGACCTAGCTGAAGGCAGGGCCACCTCTGCCAGACACATTTTGAGTTGATCGCCAGACAGAGAGGTAGCCTGGTCCTTCAGGTTTGTGGGTGGGGCATGGAGCTGACAACCCAGCTCTCATTAAAAAAAAACACATTGATAACCCTTAAAGTTTGTTAGGTGGACAGAACAAGCATAGGTGAGCAGGTCAAGGCTAGAATTGGGCCATAGTATCAGAAAAGAGCAAATTCTTTGCATTGATGATGGGCTAATTACTTACCTGTGAAATCCATTTTTGTTTATGGAAATTGAAAGCATTTGCATTGCAAGTAAGAATACTGTGTCTCCAAGTGCTTATCCTAATATTCCTTAGGACATTACATAAACTGTAACTCTCCAAATGACCTTTTAAACACAGGCATAGACACCAATGTATGCAAGTTATAAAAATCATAAAAATACAAGTCTCATTGTTTGTAACAGTTTGAAATTCCTAATAGAATTAAGAAAAGAATGTTTCAGAATGTTGTTTGATCAAGCAACCCCCCCCCCCCTTTTTTTTTAAAGAGGAAATTCTTAATATTTTGTGACGATTTTTAGGTGAAAAATGTCATTGGAATGACAGATGACAGCAAACATCATTTTCGCTTGAAGACTCGTTACTTGTTGGATCGTCTGGTCCGTAAATTTGGGTTTGATACCATAGTGGCAATGGTACCAGCAAGTGACATCATTACTCATAAGCGGTTGCGCAATATGCGTAAGATGCAGGCTAGGAAAAAGAACATGCAAGCTAAGGAGGATGCAGATGAAAGTGAGAGTGACCCAGAAAAGTCATTTACAGTAAAGGCACGTCCTAAAAGGTTTGTATGAATTTTTTGTGAGTGGTAAATGCCTTGTCATCAGATTATTCACTCTCATTGATGAATGGTGATGGATGACCATTACAATGACTGTGTTGAAGATGATGATGATCATGGTGGGTGGTTATATATAGGACTTTGTCTGAAGAGTAAAATAGTTATGTTAACTTAAATTTTCCTTTGTGCTTGTAATTCTGTTTTCATGGCTTGCAGCCTCATTCATACTTAACATGCTATATTATGAACCAGACACCTCAGAAACAGACTTCTATATCAGTTCCACCCATTGTCTGTGTACACTCGCATAATTTAACTCACTCTCTTATAGTCGTGCAATTTTTGTATTCTGTTCCCATTTCTGTGCTGAGTCGTATTCATTCTACATATTTGTAGGCAGATCATAGGTGTCTGCTTGCTTATGCCTGGAGTTTCAGTTTCTTGTGGTATTTTATTCTAGCTTTCATGAAGAATGTGTTGGTTGTGGACATTGCATCACAAGAAATAACAAATAAAATAAATGAGCTTAATACAGCATGCAGTTTCACTTGTAGCAAGCATTGTATTCCATACCTGTGTCAGAAGTAGGACAGACTGGGCTTGTTGTCAGTCAAAAAAAGCTGACAAGACAGTCTACAGCATCTTGTGCCACTGTTACAAAACCAATGTCAAAACTATTTAGGGGTCTTTGAAAATCCCAATGTTTCAGGATGCAGAATACTAGTGATACTGTCGGAATCATTCTTGAGAGTTTAGAAATAATATGAAGATGCATTTAGCAGATGGATCCTGGTTTTATACCATTGAGACACATTATGTTAAATGAAAGTTAGGGAATGTTAGGCAAATCAATGTAGGACCTAAATTTGTCTGTGACTTGGTAAGTCTGTTGATTTGTAATTTATGTAGCAGCAGAAATTCAGACTACATAGTGTTCATTGATTAAATGGTGGTGAATAATGAATGTGATGGTTTCTAATCCTGCACTTGTGTGGATGGCCTAAGGGAAAGCCGCAGATAAAGACTGTCATTCAGGATAGTTGGTGTTCCAGCCAAGATTCAGACTGGGTGCCTCCATAATACATGTCAGAAATATTCACGTGTATTATTTAACTCTTATTTCAGATTGGGTTAATACAAATATGACCTTTTATGACAGGCTCAGTGCATTGGATCTTAAGCAGTGGTTACTATTACTTTCATTTGTGAAGGGATGATGGAGGGAATTTATTAAACATGGTGTAGTCCATGGAATCGAAATCTTGACTCTTTATCTGAAAATGAAGTTTTCAAGGTGCTGAATTGTGGGGTACTGCTTTAAAATTTATCCTTCAAGCCCTCATTGACTATGGTGGTTGCAATCGGTGAATTATTCCTCCTGCAGTGTCCTGTGGAATATTTGTACCTCATACATGATAGCCCATTCAACATTGTATAGTGGTTAGAACACATCACACAGTGTAACAGATTTAAAACTCCAGAAAGTAGCAGAAATTAGTAAACGTGAATCTTTTTTATATCCACAGACTACTTACACCTAGCCATGTATGTCTGATTCCTTCAAAGTTTGAAAAATTGTGAATTTTACCATGTATTTGTCACTGTGGAAAGTATGGAGAATATCATGTTATTTTGTTGAAAACACACATGCGTAGGTAGCATTACTAATACATATGTAGGCAATGGCTGTTGATTTAACCCCTAAATGACCGACATTCACATATGCAAATGCATGTCAAAAAACACCGCTAGGAATTTGTTTTATGTATTTAGGCAACAAGGAAATTAACTGGATTTTCAAGACATACTGCATAATATCTATTTTGTTTTCCACAAAATGCACTTATTTTATAATTTCTATGAAATAATAGTCAATGGTTGTAAAAAACCTAGCGTGAAAATTTAAATACCAACCCATTCGCTTAAAGGTTAAGTTGATGTGAATGTAACTGTTGCATGTTTGACAGTATTGAAGAAATCCTGGCTGAATCTGAAGAATCTGACTTGGAAGTGGATGCAGTGTCTGCAGCACAACCAAAGAAGAAGACGAAGAAGAAGGATTTGAAAATGTGGATTCATGAGGATGCAGATAACATTGTAGATTTCACTGACAGGACCGCTGCAAGGAAGATCACAGGTTCGTACACAGAATTGCTGTATATTGAAACTTCATTAAGTTCTGTTTGTTTGATTACTGGATAGTAAATGGCAAGGTTCTATTCCCAATGTAATTCACTGTGACTTTCTTTGGTTTATATATATATATATATATATATATATTTTTTTGGTGGACAAAAAGGAAATACAGTACTGAATTTTGTTATAATTTTGTAGCAACACAGCCTGGTGAACAGGGCAGTGTGGCAGTACAAAAGAAGAAGAAACCAGTATTCAAAACAGCATCAGATGGAAGGCTTATTATTACAGAGGACAGCAGTGAAAGTGAAGGGGACAATGCCAAAGATGTAGACAGTGGTAAGTGAATCACTGCGGATAAAATGACGACTACCCATTACAGTAAAACCTCCACGTAATAAATTTATAGTGAGATAAATACATTTACCTTCCATTATTATTAGTCTAGCTTATAGTGAGAAGTGCATTGTAAGAGCAGTTTAACAATGCACGTGTCAAGTGTATGTTATGTGTTATGAAGCTCTTCTGGAAGGGTGTCTGTCAGCAGTTTTTATTGTGAGTGATTTTAAAGTCCTTGCTTTTCATTAGCCATTGCTGGTGCAGTCACCTGCTAGCCATAATCCCTTTCACAAGCTTAAGGTTTTAAAATAGAAAGACAGCAGACCATTACACCAGACCACAGTCTTGAGAAAATAGGGGGAGCACAAAAACCTGCTATTTGTAACTGGTTGTGCCAAAGATGTTAGGGGAATATGGAGAATGCAAAGACCACAACAGAAGCACATATTGTAACACTTTAGCCACATAAACAGTCATAGAAGGGAAGGTAGGCATTGAGAAGGATGGTTCCCACTCATACGCTACCTGCACTTCCAAAGCTACAATTTCTCATGGGAATACACAGTAGTGTCCCATGAAGTCACTGGTTGTGACGAGGTCCTCACTTACACGTATGGTGGTAAGCTGTTACACAGTCAGATAGTGTTCAATAGCCCTGGTAAGTATTGGAAAACACAAAGATTTGGATGTTGTTATTTATGGTGTTTGACATCATGAAGACCTGCAAAAGTATAAACACCAGCAAGAGTGAAATCAGAAGGCGCTACAATATAAAAGAAGAAATTCTTCTTGGAGTGCTTAACCCTTGAAGATGGGCACGGTAGGTTGTCCCAAAATGTCAGTAACTAACTACCAATCTGTGTTGTGTAATATCCCAGAAGGGTCAAGATCTGAAATTGTTCCTTTGATGTTTCGTAATAGAATTCTAATAATAATGTATTGCTGAACCATACAAAAAAATTCCACATATAAACACACACACCTACCATATATAATGAGATCTGCATCTCGTACTGGCTAAATGTTTTAACCAAATGTGCTCCTGGGTTATGTGTTGATTATGGATAGGAGTGGACGGATCCACATCTGAACTGCTGAAATAGCCACCTAATTTAAGTAGGTTCACTAACAGTAAAGTTAGTGGATTCTGATGAATGGACTACTTATGCCGTGTCTCTTTTACAAGTGTGTCTCATATTTACATTACTTTTTCAGTGGTTTGTTAGGATTATAAATGAGGTGAGTGGGCCTTTTTGAGCAAGGGATTTCCTGATGTTACATAGACTGGAGGTTCATAACTACACGTATATTCACAAAAACCTACCATCGAACTCTACTTTAAGTACCTTCTCATTGGTTCTCCATTATCATGTTAGAAATTAAAATATCACACACGAGAATGACTATAAAATATGTTACGTGCAGATAATGAAGAAGAGGACAAGAAAACGTGGAAAACATCAGTTGGGCGGAAGAGGAAGTTAAGTGCGAGTACAGAAGCAAGTCAGCCTGCCATGAAGTATCAAGGTAATACTGTACTCATACTATTTTGTGAAAGGGTTCCTACCCCACACCAATCAGATATTACTCAGAAAGGACCTTGTATATAAACAAACTCACTGTGTAAACTAAAATATAATTACATTTCATAATTAATGGAGTATATTGTAACTCTCATCAGTAATTTGTTAAATCCAGCAGAGTACTTCTTGTGTATGTTTACTGATTAGAACATCAATTTTTAGGGGCATTCACAAGATTGTGAAAAGTGACTATTATCTTCATCCTGTCTGTCTGTCCATGTTTCCGCATGGAAAAACTCTGCTCCCACTGAACAGATTTTCATGAAATTTGATATTTGAGTATTGTTTTGAAAATCTGTAGTTGATGTTTAAGTTTCATTAAAATGTGACAAGAATAACAGGTAATTTACATGAAGACGAGTATACATTTTGTATCATACCTGGTTCAGTTCTTAGAATGAGACATGTTTCAGAGAAAAGTTGTAGAGAAAATCAAAACAGACATTTCATGTTCAGTATCCCAAAAAAGTGCCTTTTATTAGGTAATTTGGAAAAATATTTTAGAGCCAGGCAGGCCACAGATGACAATATGGTGCATGGGCATTGCATGCTGGATACTTAAGGCTACAAGCACACACTCAAAATATGTAGTAGTTATAGCTCTTCCACTGCAACAGTGGTTGCACTAATGTGCTTCGGTGTTAAGTTACATGTAAATTGCCTGTCTTGTTAGTCATAAAGTGGTAAGTGCTATTAGGTCATCATCAACTTTATCCTAAATGACACAGTATGAGAGTGTGTCATGATTCAGTTTGTAACTGTGAAGGGTACTGTATTATGAACAGTCTGGAAATGCTAAGGAAAATCCTGAAAAAGTTTACAAAATATGCTCCAAATCAGTGTTTGTGTGTTCTTGAAGCAGTGCCTGATCTGAAGCCAGCTATTTCATCAACACTCATTCTGTAGTCTGTATTATGACAGGTCCATAGCCTCTTCCAAAGCAAATGCTCCACCCAATGCCATCTAGTGCTTCATTTTTCAATTTCCAGTAGTCTTTCTTTTCCTTAAGATCACCCAGTAGCTGCTTACATCTTCTTCCTCGTCTTCATGCCACTTTTATCCCTCCCTGTATTCTCCTTCAATAAATGTGTTTTAGAAGGCAATTCCTACACAAAATATGGCCAATTCAGTTAGCCTTCCCTTTTTTTTTAATTGTTTGTAGGCTATTTCTCACTTCTTTGACTCTTTGTAATACATCTTCATTTCTTGTATGATCAGTCCAACTGTTCTTCACCATCTTTCACCACATTTCAAAACCAAAATTCATAATGATTAGAATTAGACTCACAAGAATTTTGCAGTTTATCGGTGTGCGTTTTCTGTTGCAGAAAGGTTACATGTTAATTTTAGTTCATAAGTCTCGTGATTTCAGCGGGAGGTTCAGGCATTCATCGACCTATAAAGCGTGCTTCAAAACGATGTCAGGGGAGTTTGGTAACACCTGGGACTGAATACCAAGCCAAGGAAGCTAAAGGTGATGTGAAGAAGAAAGGAAAACCTGATCCGTATGCATATCTTCCCCTCTCGCGCAAAGTGCTGAACAGACGGTGAGTTTCACCAAGGTTTTGGGTCTCCTGGTGTGAAAAGAAAGTCCCATCTATGTTTGATCCATTTGCTTACTGCAAGTGCTGTTTTGATATGAGCTAGACTTGTTTTCATAGCAGATGTTGCAGTTTGAGTTTGCAAACCCAAGGTCACATACTCTGCACAAAGAAGTGTGACCACGTGTTAGGGTGCATAACTTACTTGTAAGATGGCTATTGACATTGTGCAGTATATTCATTGTTACGTTGGCTACACTATTGATTGCAAGTGTCATTCTGACTTTCGCAGCTTCTGGTCTCTTTGCGTACCCGCTGTTATTTGCAGTTCACAAGTGGATGTTGTCAGTAAGGTACTGCGCACATGTTGTTAGGTGCATTTGCAAAGCAGTTCTGAAAGACTTGTCATGTCTCCATCTGTTTTGGTGGAACAGGTTGACTCCCACAGGAAATACTTTCATTTTTTTTAACAACTTTTGTTACAGCATTCCCATTATGTTAAAATCAGGTAAAAATAACAGACACTTTATATGGAAATCTCCATACATTTGTGTGGATGGTCTGCATAAGGCAGATGTACCATGTTCTGCGGTACAAGCTGAGGCTAACATAACGGTTGAGCATGATTGATTCTAGATGTGTTGCTAAGATACAGAAATAACAAAGCAAGTGCACCAGAAGTGTTACACCCAGTGGACATTACTTATCCACATTGAATGAAGTTGTTTCAAGCACAGAAAACACTAGTCTTCATAGCAAATCCGAGTACAGCCAGTAAAATTAATAGGTGATAATCAAATGTGGTAAGCTTGACATTAATTACTCATGCTCATGCCCAGCAAATTATGGCTTGTAGAATGTTTCATGTGTTGTTATAATTAATTATGTGTTTAAGGCCTTACCACATGGTGGCATAATTCCCCAGATTTGTTTTGTTTGTTCAGTCTATTTTGTTATGAAAGAATTTACCAAGACAGCATGTGAGGTACTTCTGACTTACACTTGTGCATGATGATCAATGTCTGTGGGCAGGTGGCTGAACGATGGATATATCTAAGTTTTCTTACTTGGTATCGCCATAGCAAGGGCTGATGATGGAACTGGAAAGAATGTTTATTGAATGGGAAAAGGAAAGAGTGTTAACGTTTCCTAGTTCAGGGGTGGAAGCTTGAAAACCGTTTGATTGATTAAACCAGAACAGACCAAGGACTTAAAAATATTCATTGTACATATTAAATGGCAGTTGGGGTTGTTTCAAGGGCGTAGTTGGAGGGGGTAAGTGTTGTGGCTGCCCCAGGTGGCAGAATCCAAGGGGCAGCAAACTTAATATTTTTAATGAAAATAGTGTGATTTTTTGCATCCAAAACATTTTAAATTATAAAGATAAAATAAATTCAATACATAATGGTGATTGTTTTTAAAGTTCATAATTTCTGTTAGGGGTGGTCATTGTGATTACTCAACCCTGACACCAAAAAAGTGTAGTTATGACACTGGATTGTTTTATGTCTTTTGTTTTTTCAGTAAGAAGAAGAAAAGTACAGGCCAGTTCAAGAGTTTGTGTCGTGCTGCTCATAAAGGTGCACGTAAGGGAAGTAAAGCCAGAAAGAAGGACACCAGAAAAAGAAAATGAAAGATTTTGTAATCCTGTAAACATCAAAATTAAATTATTGTTATATTTATGACTTAATGCTTGTATATCAGTGGTATTGTTATATCAACACAAATTATGAAAAGTATGGAATTTATGTTCAGATGTGAATATTTTTTCATTCAACCCTTTGAAATCTATAAGGTGGCATGAGAATGTAAAAATCTAACCACTATAGGCATTCCACCTCACCAGTGACAAATCTGGCATCACAAGCAGATATTGGGAGCTATCATTTGGGCATTCGAATGCAATAGTCTACATTCTGAGTACTCTCAAGGAAAATCACATAGAGTCCCTAGATTTTTGAACTGGGGAAGTGATTAGTAAAAACACTCTGACAGCACAGGTTCATGTTCAACACAAAAGTCATGATAGCTTACATTCATAGCCTATACTTCACATTCAGGAAGTAGATATAATGTAGACTCTAAGTAACAGTAGCTTGAAACAATCTCTCCCAGCATATGATCATTCTAGGTTACAGCTTTGTTCGAGAGCCTTAAGAAATTGAAATCTTTCTGGGCAGTGATGGGACATGCAGGCAACAAAGGAGAAAAGGATGGAGAGGAACCAGGACCACAACCATCCCGAACTCAGCAATGACAGCTGCATGAAAAGCCGTGTGGTGGGATCCGCAGCACTTTTGAAAAGAAATTCAGAGTAAGCCCATTGAGTATGTGTGCGTGTGTTTCTTGTGGAAGTTATAAAACTGCCGATGGTACAGACAAACAGGTATTACTGCCAATACTGAAACGCTCAGTGATGTACCATTTCCGCTCTCTCGTGTGAGTCAGTGTTGTAATTTTTCCCTTGCTGGCTATTTTTGTAGCGGGTTCTTACATATCCTTCAGACCAAAGACATGGGATTGACAAGAATGACAAATATTGTGACATTGTGTAAACTGAAAGATACAGAGGGATCTTCACAGTCTGTGGTGAATGGGACTACAGCCAAGTAACAGAAACCCAACGTTCGGATGGTTTTTTAAAGGACATGTATTCCTTTACTACCAGGTAGTAAATACAACTGAATGATTTAGATCATGGATTCTGTTTACGGTTTGAAAAGACTGTACAGAAAGAAACCGCATAGAAGTACAGGTTTAATGTAGCGTAAGTCATATGGGGGGGAGATAAGTGGTTTGGGAAAACTTGGTTAATGGAGACTTCAGTGTGCGTATTGACGGGCAAGGTCTGACAGTATTAGCAGTGTTGAATAATGCAAAATTTTACTATTGTTGGGGACAGCAAGCAATGGAATAAATAATTTTATTCAAGCAGTATATTCCGAAATGTTTTGTTATCAGAGTTTTTAAATTATGTGACTTGGTCAGAAATAGCATGACACGACTAAAGTTTCGATGACAATTCTTTTTGAGTGTTCCCTCCACTCACCTAAAAGAAATTGAGTCAACTCTAGAATTGGAGGTCCCATGAATTGCTAACCTGTGCACTACTCAAGGCTGCATAGAAGACATGTAATCCGTGGGTCCTAGTTTCTGATACTGTCTGCTTGTAGATAGGAGCGACACTGCAAACAGATATGCTTCGAATTTTTTCGGCCTGCGCGAACATTGGAAGGTGCGTGCCCCAAATTGGCATATAATTTGTGTAGAATTTCTTTTCCATGTGAAAACCTGAGTTTACTAGGACCATATCTGATAATTCCAGCAACGTCCTGGCACCTCTGACAGGTCAGGTTGGCGCCCTGAGCTGCTCCCAGGCTGCCCTGACAATTACGCTAGCCCATAGTCAGTGATAACTGTGTGGTTTGTGGATGACAGTAATTGTCACGTTATACACTCAGAACGCTAGCTAAGAGACACCATAGGAAATAAGTTGTCATAAGGAAGGGGGTGGACCAAGTAAAGCGTGTACTGCAAAAGCAACAATACTCGTTTAGCTTGTTGGTGAGAGTAATTGCAATATCAGACATCCCTATCACCAGTTAGAAATATGATGTAGATTATATCAGTTGTAAGGAGGTACCACCAGGAGGTTCGGCACAAACAGAACTGCCCAAGGCGTCTAATGGTCGCACATATTTCGAGACTGAAGGTATTTTGACGAAAGTGTTCTTGGCGTACTTGTTCACGAACTGTGATACGGGCCTGCAATTTCTGAAGGACAATGGCATTCTCCAGTGCTATGAAGTGCTTCAATTGCGATGGTCAGAACAACTGGTGGACTTAAGAAGAGCGAACAAATCACTGCATAAGGAGGTGTAAGAAGCACAATGAAAATACATGCATGTAATCCAGAAGCATCTGGTATGGCTCGTGGTTATGTAGAAGCAACCTCACCCTACTGGAGGTGATGTTCCCGACATACGACATGATACGCAAAGTAACGGCATACGTGACGTACCTGTATATAGGTTTACGGCGAAATGGAATTGGGGAGGACTTTCCCAGTCCCTGTACAGGACCGCACAGCAGCGGCTTGATGTAAGTTGTTAAGCGAGCCCAGAACGACAGTCGTCAGTAACTACTGAGCCTCGTACGCGGGATTGGAGGAGAAAGAATAGTAATCAAACCGTGCATTACGGCGTTAAATTCGTAGACGAACGGAGTGGTCCACATGCAAACATTGTAGATATTACATGACCCCACATAAACGCCTCAAAACTGGAAGTACAACTACATTTACTTCCTTTCGAAGTACATATTCTCAAGGAATTGTAAGGCCACCAATGTTGAAGAATTCACCATGTTCATGCACATAATATGACAAACATACTGGAGCCACATCATGGAAAGTAACGCGCAAGAGAGGAGCGGGAAATTGAACACAAACTCAACCCTTACCTTACGGCTCACACGCCACGAGCAGAAAGTGTTTGCAAGTAGGAACCACGGATAAGTTATAAGAAATGTCCTGGACTGAATGGCATCGACGGACTCATCATAAAACGACTGCATAAGAGCTTGCCGACCTTTTGGATATCGCTTTTAACAAATGCTTTCTACCGGGTTGTTTCCCAAAAGAACGGGAAAAGGCAAGGGTAATAGCCACTCCCAAATCGGACAAGACTAAACTTCACCCTGTAAAAGGCTACCGTGGTATCAGTCTGTTGTCAATTCAAGGAAAATGCCTAGAAAAGTTAGTGATTGAGAGGCTCAACTATTTCCTCGAGTCCTCTGGAGAACTACCACCACAACAATATGGATTTACAGCAGGCAGGTCCACAGCGGACGCCATAAAGGTTGTCTCAGAATTTGTTCGCCAAAACAGAAAACTTGTTGCTTCCTAGCACTGGAAATAGTAGGCGCTTTCAACAACACCTGGCACCCTGGAATTCTCGCCTGACTCTGGAAACTAAAATGTCCCCCAAATATTTATAGTATCGTGAGGGACTTCCTAAGAGAATGCGCTGCCCAAGTCACATTAGATAATTCAGTCAGCTCTAAACGAGTCACCAAAGGCTGTCCACAGGGATCGTTTCGGGCCCAACTTTATGGAACATTATTATCAACGACCTAATAGCACTACTCTACAATGCTCCAAATGTAAAAATGGTAGTTTTCGCCGATGACATGATTATGATACAGGGACCCTCCCCCCTCAGCTATTCTCACAACACTGCAAAGCACACTTCAAACTATAGAAGACTGGTGCAAAGAACATAGATTAGAGATTTCTAAAGATAAATTGGCATTGATGCCAGTGTTCATAAGAAACAGAAGTATACAAATGCCATTCCACAATAGTCGCATGGGGAATAAACAGTCTCAAAAATGAGATACCTTGGAATAATACTAGATTGCAAGTTGGACCGGTATCCCCACACACAGTATCTCGAAAACAAGTTACTGCGTATCCACAACAGCCTTGTCCGCTGCTCCAAAGCCACATGCGGCATGTAATTCCACAACCTGTTAACTGTTTATAAAAACGCCATACTCCAAGCCATCACATATGCCTCAGAAACTTGACGTACCACGATATCAAAAAGAGCAAAAAGCAAACTGCAACAAATTCAGAGACCTTTCCTTATATTCATAACAAAGGCCTACAGAACAGTCTCACACGAGGCTATCTCGGCAATTGCAGGGATGCCTCTCGGCCAAGCTATGCATTTGTATAAAGACATAACAGCAATCTCTAGAGGCCAACCCACAGACGCATTTATACCCGAATTAAAGAAAATAGAAATTCCCATCAAAACCAGAGGAATCCATCCAAAAGACAACCATATAAGTGTGGACCTCTCAGGAACAGAAGGTACCGCAAATGTGTCCATCTACACAGATGGCTCCAAAACAGAAAACCACGTCGGGGCAAGTATGGTTGCAGTGAAAAACTCCACTAAAATACACACTGAAACTCCGAGACTAAATGTCTTTCAAGCTGAACTCTGCGGAATAATCATGGCTGTAGAATGGATCCAAAGCAAACGGCAGAAAACCTCCTCCTACGCAATCAGCGCTGACTCGAAAGCAGCACTACTTGCCATTGCAAACAAGCACGCAACACATCCTTTAGCCGTTGCCACCAGATTGAAAACAACGGAACTAAGGAACTCTACTTCGATCACCTTCCACTGGGTCAAACGACACGTAGGTCTGAAAGGCAATGAGAGGGCAGATTACTTGACCAAAATAGCCGCGAGCTACAATACTACCATCGCTTACGATGCAATTCCAATAAATCGAGGAAAGCTGATACTGGAAGAGTATTGCATAAAAATCTGGAACGCAGCATACATATACTCCGCAAATGCATCCCAACCTATTCATACGCACCATCTTCCACAGACTCTCCCTTCCCCTCTGTAGCCAACTTCATTCTCACACAATTCTTAACAAATCACGGCAGTTTCCGTTCATACGTCCACAAAATGAACAAGACGCCCTCACCAACCTGCAGCTGTCCTGAAAAGGCTGTACAAATCATGGATCAGAGTAGGGTATAAACGGCCCACCACCTTATGACAGTCTGCAGCCCATTCTCAAGTGACGTCCAACAGTACTTCAAACCCTTCCCCCACCTCTGGTTGTGAAATAAATACCGTCGGCGACACAAGCTTCTTCAGAAACATCTTCCACACGCTTCAAGACAAATTGAAAGGCAATGAAACTCCGTAACAACACCGAAACGACATACTGACTCAATTTGGATACGGTGCACATTAGTGGGACCAAGCTTTCGTTCACTGCCGTTAGTGTCGCTGTTCGCCTGCGTTCCGTTTCTTCTCTTCAGGTTTTCCTTACTTCCTTCACCCAGTTGTCCGCGTTTTTGCGAGACCCATAATGCAACGCCCTTTGTGTTCCAGCTGTGCATATGGTGGTGGTAATGTGTCAGTTTCGAGGCAAATTTCGGTTCTTCAGAATGGTGGAACATGTGCTACAGGTTACATCAGATTACGAGAAACAGCTGGCTGGCTCGGGTTCCTACTTCGCTCCGCGCCATATTGGTCCCATTAATGTACACTCGATCCCTAAATTTTCGACTAGAATCTCAAAGGCAATATGTTACATTAATCTTAATCAGTGCTCAGCTTTTGTAAATATCCCATGGTATACCTATTGGTGAAGCACGGGTTGTAACCAACTTTACACAAACAAAAACCACGGATTACATGTCCACCGTGTGGCGACGAGAAGTGTGCACAAAGACTATCAATGACGAGTGTGCATTTTGCTCTAATCCATGCGTATGTTGGCAAGTCATTCAAAGTAGTAGTGACGGAAGGTGGTGAATTTTCCATAGGTGTTGACTGCCTTGTCTTGAGGTATGGTTACATCTTTTGGGGTAGTAAGGGCGAAAGGAAAAGCATTTATATACTGAAAAAGAGAATTATACCAATAATTAGTAATATAGGGAGCATTGAGCATGGCGCAACCGAATGGTTCGGTAGCTGCACCTCGGCCACCCTGCACCAAGCCCTTCCAAAACCGAAATTTAAAAAAACGCGGATTTTGTAGATATGGTGATGTCAGAAGTTATACGTGATTTACCCGTTGGCCGAAATCAGCTACTGAAATTGGCCGATGAGTAGTAACGTTAGAATT